>Ga0209700_104341_pt1 | contig 25721 bp, 8 predicted proteins | sample SiratroredBW_FD_187528 | JGI IMG/M metagenome (GOLD analysis project Ga0209700, IMG submission 187528) | Root nodule microbial communities of legume samples collected from California, USA - Siratro red BW (SPAdes) (version 2) | ecosystem: Host-associated > Plants > Roots > Nodule | place: USA...
AAAAGAAATCCTTCATACGTTGATGTTTTCAGTTCTCACTTATGAAACTGTATTATATTTTCTTGAAGTTGACTTACTTGTAAATTATGACATATGGCACTGTCTTTTTCTTTTTCTTTTTTTTTTTCGGTAAGATATTTGAATCAATATCCCATTCCTCACAGCTGATCAGATTGGGCAAGTTGAGTGTGGCGGTTGTACAGTACTGCTAATGTACCCATATGGTGCTTCACAAGTTAGATGTTCCTCATGCCAGTTTGTGACAGAAATTGGGGTACGCTAACTCTTATGCATTTATTACTTTATCTGAAAAATATAGTCTTCTTTTTGAGACGGTGTTTGGTTTACCCAGACATCTCATGAATTAATATAGAGTAATTGAAAGTTCTGTAAAAAGAAAATCCCCTTTAACTTTTTTAAACATTTTGAATGAAAATTTAGAATATACAAAGACTATAGTATCTACATGTTGTAGTTGACATAATGGATGTGAACAACTTCTATTTGAATTGCTGTTGATGATTGATATATGTAGAAATGGCAAACACTAGCATGCTAGTGTCTGAAAAACCTAGTGTTTTGTATGTCAATGTATTGGGATTTACTCTAAACAGAACTACTCATTTGAAACCTTCAGGGCCTAATTAGTGGATAAGATACGATAACATACGATAGCATGTGAGAGTTGGGCAAATTCAGATACAATATCATCCTAATACAAACTTAGAACATACCATATAACTCATTGGATTGTATTGTGGTATCTTATCCTATATTTGAAGAGGAATAGAGAGTGGCAGGAATTTCTTGCTTCTTGCTCTACTTTCATTGTATACTACTCTTCTATAGATAATACATTGTCAATTGCTCCTCTTAATGATAGTTTAATTCAATTCTTACTTTGTGCAAGGTAAAATAGGAATTGTAAATATATACATTTATTAGGCTGATTCTTTTAACCCATATAAAAGGAAACAACAACAATAATTATTAGGCTGCTCAAGATGCACCACTTTGCTTCAAGGAATTGGTGGCGGGATGTGGAAAATTGGTTAAAATATTTGCAAGTTGAAGTCACAAGTTGACATGATGAAGAGAGATAACATGATTATGAAGAGCTTCACAAATAGAGTGACAATCCACCCCAATATGCTCATTGTATCCATGAAAAATCAAGTTAGTGGCAAGTTGTTGAACTAAAGTTATCAACATAGAGAGGTGTGACATTGCTTTGAGGAATTCCAAGTTCAGCCGACACACCTAAATCCAAATAATCGCAAAACAGGTTGCTGACGTAGCTCAATATTTAGGCTCAAGTGGATGACTTGGATAACCTGGACTTGCTTTTCACTCTTACAAGAAATCAAACTAGGAACAAGAAACATGCACCAACTAGATATAGACCTCCTAGTAAATAGATGGATTGCCCAATCCACATCACTTAGGCAATCTGAGTAAGAGACAAACTAGCAAGAAAAAATAAATCCCATTGAGAAGTTCCTTTCAAAAGTAACAAATAGTGTGACTAGTAGTAACTTGTTGTAGGTAACATTAATTATCTTAAAGAGAGGCAAGGTTGGCCAAGTTACAATTGAATTGTGGCAGTTGGATTGCTATAATCAAAATCAGTAATTCATAGCTTTTTATATGTTTCCAGTTGCCAAATGCATTCCATGTTTTTTAATCATATGAAGGCCCTTCAATTTCTAATGAAGAAATTTTAACATAGCCTCTCCCCCGTCCTTTAAAAGCAACTGTCTTAACATCGCAGGTCCTTGAATTAGGAGAAACGCCATTGATATCCCTCTCCTACAAGGCACCAGTCAAGTCATTATACACAATAACATTGACCTTAATTTAACATGCAAACCTGACCTTTTTAATTTAAGTTGATTTTTTGAAAAATGAATTTGTTATATTTATTAATTTACATTGATTGCCACATTTTTATTCTGACCTTTATTTTCGAATATGAAATTATTTCATTTTATTATTTTAACATGCTTTTGACTGACACTTGTGTTTGATTTTTGAATACGTAGAATTTATAAAGTATTGCTGCATATTCTTTCTATTAGGGAATCGTGACATGTTTACGAGTTGAACAAAAATTACGCAATAGATGGTGTGTGCATCAGAATTATTCGAGGCTGCTCTTGTTTGTGTGGATGACAATTTTGTTATTTATTATTTCAAAACTTTGACTAATGTGATTCAATTCAATCCAATCCGATGAAGTGTAAGTTGGGTTAAATTGGTCTGAGATATAAAATGTTAGAAACCCAATGCAATAATTTTTGCCGGGTTGGGCGATTGATTTACCCAAATCAGACCTAACCCCACCCATGTACACCCCTACTATCTGTTTATTCCTGGGCAGGAAAGGATGTTCTTATTGGGCTATTCACACCTTTGTCCATGGTTTAGATGGCCCTTCTTGGGTGAGTTTTGTTGAATATAATGGGCTTAGCTCATGCTTTCTGTTATTTTGTTACTATTTTTGTTATTTTTGTTATTTATAAATAAACAACCTTTTGTGTGTATTTTGACACAAGGGAATTAACCCTATATTTATTTCTCTATTTTAATATGGTATCAGAGTCTAGGGTTAAGGTTAAATTTTTTTTTTGGTGAATCCACTGTTCACCATTCTCGTTCAGTTGCCTTCACCGCCGCTGCCGTCACCTTGGCCACTGCCGCCGTCACCACCGGTCGGGTCCGCGACACCACCATCACAAGCGCCTCATCCAAGCGATTACTGTGCCTTTGGAATCGTGGCAATCGGAGCAGCGACGCTCCTGCAGTGGCCGCTTTTGTTCCAGTCACCGCTGCCGCCGCGCGTGGCGGTGCGTCCGGCGACTTTTCCGGCAGCGATTACCGTCGTTGTGATCCTCGTCTTGCAAGCGTTCTGGATCTGTCCTCATTATCTTCATCGGAGTCTTTTGAATTTTCACGTTTTTTTTATTTCTCTCTCCTCTATTGCTTCTTCCGCGGTTACCGCTGTCGCTTCTTCAACTGTTGTGGTTGTCCAAGCTGCTCCTGTGCCACCATCTACCATGTATCTTACTTCATCTGATACCTCAGGTCCACCTGCTATTTTTAATGAATTTCTTAAATGGTATGAGAATCGTCAGAACTCTTATTCCACTACATCTGTTGCACATACAGGTATCTCTTTTGTTGGGCTCACCTATTCTAATTCTCTTGATTCTTGGGTTCTAGACTCAGGTGCCCCATATCATATTACTGGTAATAAATTCTTTTTCTCTTCTTTGTCTACCTCCAGCCATTTACCTTCTATTACTATGGCTAATGGTTCTAAGGTCTCATCCCATGGTATTGGTACTATTCATCTCTGTCTTTCTTTGTCTATTAATAATGTTTTTTATGTCCCTGGGTCACCTTTTAAATTATTATCTGTTAGCCGTCTCACTCGTTCCCTTGATTGTGTTGTTTCTTTCACCAAAGATTCTGTTTGTTTACAGTACTAGAGTTCAGGACGGATAATTGGTACCGGATGTGAGTCTCATGATATTTATTACCTCCGAACAACTGCACATGGTGACACGATTATAGATTCTCCATCTCTCCTTCATGCACAATTGGGTCATCCTAGTCTTGCCAAGATGCAACTACTTGTTCCAAATTTATCCAAGTTGTCGAGTTTATCTTGTGAGTCGTGTCTTTTAGGAAAACATAGTCGCAGTTCTTTTCCTAGTAGTGTCTCCCAACGTGCTTTGTCCCCTTTTGCCTTAGTTCACTCTGCCATTTGGGGGCCAAGTCGTGTTAAGTCTGATTTAGGATTTCAATATTTTGTTACTTTTATTGATGATTTTTCAAGATGCACTTGGTTATTTTTAATGAAAAATCGTTCTGAGTTATTTTCTATATTTCAAACCTTTTTTAATGAAATTAAAAATCAATTTGGAATTTCAATTCGAATCTTACGCAGTGATAATGCTTATGAGTATCTTTCGCATTCTTTTAACACTTTTTTAAAATCTCATGGCATTCTTCACCAAACTTCATGTGCTTATACACCTCAACAAAATGGGGTGGCCGAGCGCAAGAATAGACATCTTGTTGAAACTACTCGTACTCTTTTAATTCATGGTGAGATTCCTCAATGTTTTTGGAGTGATGCTCTTCTTAGTGTATGTTATCTTATTAATCATATGTCATCTTCAGTTTTAGAAAATAAAATTCCTCACTCTATTTTGTTTCCTCATGAGTCTCTCCATTCCTTACCCCCTAAAGTTTTTGGATCTACATGCTTTGTTCACAATTTTAGCTCTGGGCGTGATAAATTATCTGCTCGATCACATAAATGTGTCTTTTTAGGATTTACTAGATATAAAAAAGAATATAAATGTTTTTTTACCTTCACTTAATTGTTATTTCATTTATTCAGATGTTACCTTTACTGAATCTTCTTTTTATTTTAGGTCTTTATCTTCTCCTATTACGTCTTCATCTAGTCAAATACATATTTCAGTTGTCTGTGATTTTCTTGTCATGTCTAGTGTTCCTATTGAGTCGCCTCCTTCACCACCTCTTAAGGTTTATAGTCATCATCAAACTTCCCAACGTCCACCAAGTGATTCTCTTATGGTGTCAGATCTTCCGTCCCATTCGGCTCTGACGGTTGAACCTGATCTTTTCGTTGCCATTCGTAAAGGTATACGTTCTATCTGTAATTCCTCTCCACATTATACTGCATTGAGCTATCATATACTATCTCAACCTTTTTATGCTTGCCTTTCATCTATTTCTTCGGTGTCTATTCCAAAATCTGTAGGTGATGCTTTAGCCCATCCTGGTTGGCGTCAAGTTATGCTTGATGAACTCAGTGCTCTTCAGAGCAGTGGAACTTGGGAACTCGTTTCTTTATCCTCTGGGAAATCTGTTGTTGGTTGTAGGTGGGTCTTTGCTATCAAAGTTGGTCCTGATGGCACTGTTGATCGTCTCAAAGCTCATCTTGTGGCTAAAGGCTACACTCAAAGTTTTGGTTTGGACTATGGTGATATTTTCTCCAGTGACAAAAATGGCGTCTGTTCGCCTATTTATAGCCATGACAACTCTTCAAAGATGACCACTTTATCAACTGGATGTCAAAAATGCTTTTCTTAATGGGGATTTGCAGGAAGAAATTTATATGGAGCAACTTCCAGGTTTTGTTGCTCAGGGAGAGTCTTCTGGATTGGTATGTCGTCTTCGCAAATCTTTATATGGTCTCAAATAGTCTCCCAGGGACTGGTTTGGAAAGTTTAGTATTATTGTTAAAGAATTTGGTATGACTCGCAGTAAGACAGATCATTCAGTTTTTTATCGTCATTCGAATGCTGGATGTATCTATCTAGTTGTATATGTTGATGACATTGTTCTTACAGGTAGTGATCACCATGACATTTCTAAACTTAAACACCATATTTGTCACCATTTTCAGACCAAAGATCTTAGTAAACTTAGGTATTTCTTGGGGATTGAGGTAGCACAATCCAATCATGGTATTGTTATTACTCAAAGAAAATATGTATTAGATCTTTTGGAAGAAACTGAGTTACTGAATTCTAAATCTGTTGAGACACCTATAGACCCTAATATCAAACTTCTACCTAGTCAGGGGGAGCCCCTCTCAGATCCTGAGAAGTATAAAAGATTAGTTGGAAAACTGATTTATCTTACTATTACTCGTCCTGATATTTCTTTTGCAGTTAGTGTGGTGAGTCAATTCCTTAACTCTCCATGTGTTAATCATTTGAATGCAGTTACTCTTATATTGAAGTACATTAAAGGTTCTCTTGGAAAATGCCTGCTATATGGTCATAATGATTATATTGGAGTTGTATGTTATACAGATGTGGATTGGGCAGGGTCTCCATTAGATAGAAGATGTACTTCCGGATATTGTGTTTCTATTAGTGGTAATTTGATATCTTGAAAGAGTAAGAAACATGTTGTGGCAAGATCTAGTGCTGAAACTGAATATAGAGTCATGGCCTTAGCTGTCTGTGAACTTATTTGGCTCAAACAGTTACTGAAAGAATTGCAATTTGGAGAGGTCACTCAAATGACACTCATATGTGATAATCAGACTACTCTTCATATTAGCTCAAATCCCGTCTTTCACGAGAGGACTGGACATATTGAAGTTGATTGTCATTTGTTCGAGAAAAAATTACATCTAGAGACATCAAGACTGAGATTGTTAATTCAAATGATCAATTAGCACATATTTTCACCAATTCTTTAATGGGTCCTAGGATTGATTATATTTATAACAAGCTTGGTACATATGCATCAGCTTGAGGGAAGTGTTAAATATAACGGGCTTAGTCCATACTTTCTGTTATTTTGTTACTATTTCTGTTATTTTTGTCCTTTATAAGAAAAACCTTTTTGTGTATATTTTAAGATCAAGAGAATTAACCCTATATTTATTTTTCTATTTTAATAGTTATTATAGTAAAGATGGTGTAGGAGATTATGCTTTCAAACCGAAATGGATTTCCATACTCAATTAGGCACCACAACAAATTTGTCCGTAGTGATGCATTAAAGCAAACTACATGTACTCTGACTAATTACATAACCATTAACTTTCTAACCATAAGTGAAATTTGAACTAACATTAAGTTTGTCTTAGGCCACTAAGACCTAGGCAATTAAGTTTGCTGGAAAAAAAAAAACATAATAATAAGGGCTTGACAGATCAAATGTGCCGATTGGATTCAGAGATGGTTGCAAGTGAAACACAGAGTAGCATACTAACCATAAGTGAAATTCGAACTAACATTAAGTTTGTCTTAGGCCACTAAGACCCAGGCAATTAAGTTTGCTGAAAAAAAAAAACATAATAATAAGGGCTTGACAGATAAAATTTCCCGATTGGATTCAGAGATGGTTGCAAGTGAAACACACAGTAGCATAAGGATGAGGAGGAAGAAAAAAATGTTGACTTATCATATTAGTTTGTATCCCATTCCCCTCAACCAGATTAATTTTTAATTAAAGATTAGGAAAGTGTTAAGTGATAGAATAACGCCTATCTCATTAACGCACTAAACTGGATTAAAACAGGATAAATGGTTTATCTTATCCTCTTTCTCGTATCCAAGTTAATGAGGACTAATGTTTTGCTTTTGTAAGGGGTTTTATTTTCATTAAGGGGAATTTATTATCTTTCTTCGTTAGACCCTCCTCTTTTGATTTTCAATTATAAGTCTACCTAGATTGCTAATGTTATAGAACTTGTAGCCTAATACGACTATGAGTTTCATTTAAACAAGAATTTCTCTCATGGATTTGTGCAGGCACACAACAAGCGCCCTCCATGGTCTGTACAACAAAGGAGACCAATTCCTGCTAAATCTGGTTGTTAGTGGCCTGCCTATTGGATCTGTCTTCCTTGTATATCAAACAAATTAGTTACGAGAATTTATGGATCAATCTCAAAAACTTGCTTTCTTACAAAGAGACACACCCATATGAAATTATTATTTAATATAAAATTTTGGAATTAATTTTACTAATTTTTTCTTGAAGTTTTACTTTAAATTCTTCTAATTATTTAATATAAAATTTTGGAATTAATTTTATTAATTTTTTCATGAAGTTTTACTTCAGATTCTTCTATTCCTCTTCTTGGTCCCTTTATTTCATTAGGAAAATATTAGTTTCACATTATTCTTATAAAAGTTTTTTATTAATAAAATATTATATATAAATAAAATAATAATATATGTTAATATTAAATGAAGGTTAACGGTGAACAGTGTTAAAATATCATCGCTCATCGTGTTACTTATTTCATTAATTTTCCTTGAATATTATCAATGGACTTGACTATCTAAAATATATATGAATGAGTGATAGGGTTCTTATCTTTTAATTGTTTTTTTTTTTTCATAATTTATTGGTGATCATATATATAAAATTTTATATTAATGTAAAATTATTTAATGTTTGGTTATATATATATATATATATATATATTAAAATTGACAAAATATATCTTTTAAAATATATTAAAATATGAATAATTTGTTATTGTTGCCCAATTCTAATAAAATTTAACGTAAATTATTGTAATTATACGTAATTTTATCAACAAAAATTTTATTTTATATAGAGATATTGACACTATAATGTTTGATGAAAAAGTTGAAATTTTTTATTAAATGTTACATCATTTACTATTTTTTTAATTGATTTCTTTTAAACTCTATGTCTATTGATTGATTGTTTTTTAGTCTCCATAACTTTGGATTGATTTGTTTTTTTTTTTAAATCTAACTACTAGATGGAAGGTTTAAATTAAAGTTCTGCTTGACAAAAATAATTTTTTTCTTACTTTCGAACTGCAAATAAAACAATAAAAATTGTAATTATCATGTCTGCCTTTAGTTCGAAAAAAATTGCACCATGTATAATATCAATTTAAAAGTAAAATAATAGAAGTCCAGTTTCACATATATAACTTTAGTGACATATTAAAGAGAAAATTAATCAAATTAAAATCATACTTGAACTCAATTTTCATATAGACAATAAATAAAAAATAAAAAGTATCATTATCAACTATAACTTTTGTATCATTTCAAAATTAAAGTTAAAGTCATGTTTCTTAAACACAGCCTCTTCCATATGAGGTTGTGCAACTTAAAAACATAAGACAAATAATTTCAAATATGCCTGTTCTAATGTTTTTCGTAAAAAAAAAATATACTAAAATGGTAAATTAAAGAGATAACTACAACACTTATTTGAATTACCTATGCACCAGTGGTACGAGTGTGGAGAAAAAGCGATTTGCTGGTATCTTTTTTACGCTATATTATTCAATATATTGAATTGCATGGAACAAATTCTCCTTAAATATTAAAAAATAATAAGAAAAAAAATGAAACGAGATCTTTCATATATTTGTGTAAAAATTAAAAAAGAATTATCGATGTTAATATTTTTTATTTTGTTCTACACTTGTCCAAACAGGTCAATTAAGATTTTTATTGTTTAATTCGTCTAGCCGAAGGTAAAAGCCATTGAAAAGCATATTGTTTCTATTATAGCTATGCGCTCAGATTTGGAGAAGAATTTAATCAGAATCAGCAACAATGGTAGCAAGAAAAGGAGAAACATCTACAAGAACTAGAAAATATATATATCTTAATATAAGCAGTTATTGTCCTGAATTTGTGTTGCAAGAATTATATTTTTAAAACCTGGTTGTAATAAGAGATTAAAGTGAAACTGTGTAAAGAGAGTTGAGCTCGAGTTTATCTTTGATAACATTTTGCAGTGAAATTAACTGAACCAGTGATTGTGACGCATCAGACGATCTGCGCATTGCAGTCTCAGTCATCAGGTGGGAAATCCTCGTCCGAGGTACTTTCCAAGAACGAACCTAGTGTTTTCCTGAGAATGCTGAAAGTTTTATCGTCCTGTGTGACAAAAGACAATCAATCGGATATGCTCATGCCCGGGAGAATATATCAATCAAAGAGAGACGGACAGAATGCAACACAAAAAACTATATCCCACTGCTTAATTTACCTGTTTCTTCTTTTTCAATGACTCTTCCAGTTGGGCAATTTTATCATTGCAGGCCTTTTCTTGTTCAGATATCATAATTCTTTCTTTCTTCCCTGTGAAGCATTCGTAAAGTTGTAGAGAAAAATGAAATTATTGAATTCAGGTTGCTATTTTATAAATTCTTAAAGGCAGATTAAATGATATAGCTTACTCAGTTGTTCATATCGCACAAATAGTTTTTCCTTTTCCTCTTCAAATTTGGATATAATATCTATCAATGAACAGAACAGTGGTTAGCGTCTAACCAGCAAAGAGTACGATTATCTCATTATACCAGATGAATTAACACTATTATATATTTCAAAAGTAACACTTCCCAAAGGAATTACCACTACTATATATCTCAGAAACTGTCAAAGAATCATAATAAGATAACACAAGTTATTCAAAAAAAGGGCTATTAAGTTCATAACAGATGAAGCTAATTGGACCGCAATGACTATCCCACAGGGAGTACCTTTCAGTGCCTGCATAGAAGTGGCTTTCTCTTTGCAAAAGTTCTCGTGAAGTGCTTGAAACTTAGTAGTTTCGCTCTTCAAGGAACTCTCGTACTGCATGCTTGTAATAACAACAATGATTAAACCAGTTTTGGATAACACGCAAAATCCCCTTCCTATTTATGACTCGATTATCACTATTCAATATCTACACAAACCATAATCGTCTACAAACCTCTTTGGAACTCTTTGAAAGCGCTTTACTAATGCTATGCCTGACATTGCAACGACAATATACTGTTTAATACAGTGAAATAGCGGCAAAAAATATTTGAAAGGCCAAAACAACATGCAATTCAGACTTCAAGTTTACCTGTCCTTCTCAATTTTTGACCTCAATCCTTCTATCATAGACTTAACTTCAAAACCCACACTATCACAAACAAAAAGCAGCAATCACTAAAACACCGATTATGGAAACAACAAATAAGAAAATAAAATGGCGGTTGCATGAAATTTGTAGCTCTTTTCATTCGAAGTCAATGTTACGATCAATGATTGTGTCAAATTTACAAGTCCACGTCAAGCACATGTTTCTGGATCACATAAGAGAAGCACGCGCGTCGATTCAAAATCCGAATCAAAAACCGCTAAAACCTTCTCCGCATTATTCGAATATTTCCAGGAACAATCTTCGAAGTTTAAACTACAGTAACAGAAACGTTTCAGGTAGTATCGAAACGTACGGAACGCGGTACCTGGAAATTGTCTCTTCGTTCTTCTTCTGACCATCCTTCTGAGCCTTGTCTCTGATCAGGTGCAGCGCGGACACGATTCCTTTTATGTCACTGAAGATTTGCACAATAGGTTAAACTTTTAGCAGGATTCCAAAAAAAAAATAAAAAATTAAAAGACAAAAACAGCGAAGACGAACTCTGAGAGATCGAAATCCAAATCGAGATCGAAATTATCTTTTGTTGATCGGTTGTTCTTAACGGTCTTCGTGAGTTCGGATTCGGATGCCCGCTTCCTTGACCCGGATTTGGTTGCAGACATTGCAAACGCTTGGTAGCTCAGTGAGAGAGACGCCCTGTGAGTAATGAGAGAAACTCAAGCAATGAAAGGTTTCTCGCGTTTGCGCGCGCTCAAATCGTTATGTTCGCTAATTTCAAAACTTCCACCTCACCCTTCTTAGTAATTCTAAAGTTAAAATATTTATTTGGTTGATTTTTATAATAATTATTTAGAAATTAAATATAAGATCGTTTACAATTGATTAATATCAAAATCTGTGGATTAGTAGTAATAAAAATTAAATCTAATTTGAATATTTTTAAACTAATACAAAATAAAAACAAATAATACTGACCTTCTAAATTATATATATAGGAAAAAATTAAATTGAGAAGTTAAGCTACTCATTGAATTCGATTTGTTTTATTAATAAATTAAGCATGTCAAAGAAAGTTGATACATTTAAAAATCCATTCTATTGCAAAAAAATGGATTAAACAAGTAAAGTAAAATGATTTCCGTTCTTATAGGAATTTATTAATATTATTATTAGTATGAATTTACAATGCACAAAAGAAATATAAACTTTAAGTAATTTATAAACCATTAGTGTAAAAAATTATATTATTAATTAATAAAAATCATTTTTAGACATGTAATTATTATTAAATAAGGTGCGAGAGAATATTGTTGTAAACTCTTTATATGTTTCCATTGTTATTGATAAAAAAAAAAAAAAAAAAAAAAGCACATAGCTTATTTGATTTTTGATTTATTTCACTAGTCGTTTCTTTCTAATGTAATAAAAACAAATTGAGTATTTTTATATGAAGTTGAGTACAAAAATAATGTAATTGTCAAAAAAATGACTTAGTAAAAAAATTTGAAATATATGTGTGCAAAAAATACAAATTTTTTTTTCAATGAATAATCGAATCGTGGTGTTTTGGTATTATGCTTTTAAGTAGAAATAATATACTTTGGTTATTAGTTATAACTTTTGATTAGATGGTAAACGCTCAATTCAATATAAGATTGAATTTCTAAATGCTTACTTCGATTGTTTGAATTGCTGAAAGCGGTTTCTATGGAATTATTAAACAAAAGCACACTTAATCTAGGTAAAGGGAACTTACAATATCACTTCTTTATAAATTGATGGTTATTTTGAATATATAGATGATATGAAATTTGACATTATAAGAGTTGCAGGATGAAGAGGTGGTTTGGTATTATGATATATAATGTCATAAAGTTAGACTTGGGCTGTGAATGATTTGGAAGTAGAAGAAGCATTAGAAAATGTTGTGCAATATGAGTTTGGGTTGCTCTCGAGTAAAGTATTGGAAATAGAAGAAACATTAGAACTGTTGATGATCCTTTAGAAAATATTGTGTAATTTGAGTTTGGGTGGGTCAAGTAAGTGAGGCCTAAATAGTGTGCATTGGTTGCAACACCTTATGTCGCTTTAAGATATGTGTTAGTCGCTCAAGTGACTTGTCCTAACTCAAGCTCTCGAGCGGCGTGTTGTCACTTAAGCGGGACTCAAGTGGTGTGCATTAATTACATTAACCACCTTACATCACTTAAAAGATGTGATAGTCGCTTAAGCAACATGGTGTATAGCTCAAGTGAACTTGCAGTTTCAGTGAGAAATATCAAGATGATTCTCTCTCTTCTATAAGAATATCATTCAAGCGTTGAACAAGATGCTCATGCAATATTACTATACAAACATTGACTTCAAACACTTAAATGTGATGTTAGAGCAGTGAACATGTGGTGTAAATGTGTTGGGTTGCATGATACGTAGTCTAGGAGCTTAAGTGTTGGATGGATACTCAAGCATCCAAAGGTGGTTGAGGTGTTTCTATAACTTGTTGGATTTATCCTAACAAAGTGGTGGTTGTCTAAGCATTAGCCATAATGCTAAAGCGATGTACAATCAAGTAACAAGGTAGTCGCTAGAGTGAGGAGAAACCTGAGAGGGCAATGGTCTCAAGTTGTATTTTGCTCAAACAGTGAAGATACTACTCAAGCAAAATAAATGTTTCCTTGTTTATCTTGAGGAGATCACCCAAGTCCAATGTGTTGAATATGATTTGTTGTATTTTATGCATGTTGAGATGTATGCTTCTATATGTTAGTTATATATGCTTTGAAAGATATATGATTAATTTTGAAATACATGATATATCCCTTTTGAGTAATCTTTTGTGTGTGCGGATCTTAATTGTATTGCTTATATACAAGTGTGTGCATTGGTGGGTGTGTAAGGTTTAGCCTCGTATGGACGACCTTGATTAAGTGATTACATGGTTCTTGATAGGTGATGTAGGGATACGAGGTGATATCATGCCTTCAACAGTAGTAATAAACACAAAAGTTATCAGCTTCATTGTTGTCTAATCACATAGACAAGACTTCACGTGATAAAAAGTTGATAAAGACTTACATCTAGCTTGGTAGTAGGTATACATCTGACTTGTTAGCAGATGTTTTGTGTCACATTAACATGGAGAATATATGTAAACTAAAATTTTGTAAGTCCAAAATATATCAAGTATTAATATTTGGTAGGACTTGTTTCTTATAGTTTAAAGTTTTTTTGTAAAACACATTATACTTGTCATAACATAATATATGCCTGAAAATAGAGTTTATTTATATTTATATATACATAATAATGTGGGATATGATAATATTATAATATGATGTTATGTTTTAATTTAATTAACATTCAGATGTATAGATGTATAGAGGTGGCTTTAACATTTTTTCAAATCTCTCTCTAAATGCATCTGCATTTATGTAAAGATCTAGAGTACCTTAGAATATTAAAAAAAAAGTAAGTGCTAAAGGTGTCCTTACTAAATAAAAAGCCTAAAGTAAAAGAGTTTAAAAAAAATAAAGTTTGTGTAAAGATTAATTAAAGTTGTGTTGTTTAGCGATATGTTTGTTGTTAAATTGTGACTACTTTTTGTTTAACTACCTCCCTTGAACAAATGTATGTTCTACTGATTTTTTTTAATAAAAGCTTGATTTAATTCATAGTGAAACTTTCACTAGTTAATAAAAGCTTGATTTAATTCATAGTGAAACTTCCACTAGTGTGAGTGATGATTGAATGTAGCCCTAATATTGAGGTGACCAAGATAAAATTGATTGTATAATCTTACACTTTAGCCTACCATCATGTAGGAACATCTTATATAAACAATTAACAGAAAGATTAGATTAGATTATAAAGTATTTCTGAAAAAAAAAAGTTTTGACAAAAAATAAACGCTCTTCATTTACAAAGTGAATTATATATTATCATAATAATTTTTCAAATTAATTCTGTGTAGACATTTCTAAACTTCGATCAAAGTATATGATATGTTATTGTAACCTTGAGAAAGTCTTTAGAAGTCTAAATACTCGTCATATCTACTTATTCAAAATTGTTCAAACAAAAAATAAACTTTGTGGAGGAGATAAAAAAGGGCATAAATATTTTCTTAAATTACAATTTAACTTCTTATGCGATTTTTATTTCAACTACCGATAAATTTATATTGTTTGATATGAGGAATAAGAAAGGAAGGAAAGCACCAACGTTGTCACTATTTGGAGAATCCCAACCTAATGTCAAATTGGAATCAGAATTATAATGTGATTTGTTGCTTTGAAATCAATAGGTCACGTGACTCATTAATTTTCTTATATCAATACATTGGATGGTAATAAAATCAACAAAAATGAAGTTTTACATAACAATTTTAGAGTTACATCTGGCTAGCTTGATATGTGTAGGGGCACTTCAATTAAAATAAGAAGACTTCAATAACACAATAAAAAAAATAACGATAGATTTTAAATTACAATTAAAAATATTTTCCTTCAAAATTTTATAAGATATTTTCCTTCAAAACATAATAATAAGCATATTTTATAAGATGATGATTACTATTATTGGCATTATGATTAGGTGATAATATGATGACTTTAAAAATTACTATAACTAGTTTTACTAGTTTTAAGGAATTAATCTTAATTTATTTTTTACAATTGTGATGCTATGCACTATCATTAAAAGTTAATAAGTTTTATTTGACTATTTATAATTTATCTTTAAGTGATTCAAATTTTTGTTGCAATACGATGAGATATAACTTCTGAGCGCAATCATGCTAAAAAAAAGTCTTTCAGATCAATTATGCGTATATTAATTAATAAGACAACATTAAAATTGACGATTTTTTTTCTTTTGGACTTGTCATTCTAGACTTGTCCTTGCAGTGACGCAAACAAAAATTGAAGATATAACCTATGTTTTGTTTGACATAAACATATTAATGTGATTTTTTAGTATCAATAACTACAATATCTGGACCTATAAAAATTAACTATTAGTGTGAGTTCTTCAAAAACAATGCATTATGACAATTTAAGAAAATAAAAGAATCTGTGACCCAACAACTAACTAAATTGGATAGTATTTAAATTTATGGAGGTAGGTAGAGACTTATCTATCAGTAGAAGAGTCAACAGTGAAGTTCATTAATTGTCCTCATAATCCTATACATGACATAATATCATACACACGAGTGTCTTCCTTTTCTTTACAAGTTCTTTCTAATAGAAAACAAAATTAAAATTTGTAGTATTTTTTTCCATAGATTGAAATTAGTTTATCCAGTAACTATTTGTAAAAACAATCTGCACGGTTTAACTTTAATATATAAACTTGTCTAGTTGTTTTTGGATTATTTCAATTTTATCTTATTCTTTTTAAATTTCAATATTAACAAATCAAATTCTCTCTTTCACTCTCAAATTGGGAATCACCTTGAGTTCCAAAACTTGGGTGGTGGCATCAAGCATTGGGACCATGAAAGTCTTAATTTAATTTAACAATAAAAATAGTCTCTCATTTAATATTAAAATATATAGTCGTTGTAAAAATATATTTTAATAACAAAATAGTATTACAAAACTTAATGATAAGACATGTTTTCAAAACGTTTTAAACAATCAGAAACTAAAATAATATTTCACACATTTAAATATCAGATTGATCACTTTTTTTCCACAATGTTAATGATTTATTCTTGAAAGATTAAAATGCAAAAAATATACCTCCAAGGTCATGGACAACATTAATTATTATTATGTGATAACGATATTAACATCATAATAACAAACAAAAAAAAAAGTCAGTGTAGAAAATAAATCTTATAATATTCTTTAACAAATTTCAATATTTTTTTCTCGATTACATAAACAATCTGGTATCTTATATGGGTAAGGCAATTCCATTTAGTTTAAAAAAAGAAACTTAGTGCTTGAATAATATTAAACTGTATATGTAATGATAATGTTATAAGTAATATCACTTGTCTTGTCACGTAACATAAGTGAAAGTAACAATCGAATCATAATACTTATATTTATATAAAAAATAATTATAATATAATTATTTTTACTATAACTTTTAATCAAGTAATAAATATTTAATTAATCATTTAAAATGTATAAACTTTTAGACTAATACATGTAATTTTTTTATTTCTTTTGGTTTTCAATAAATTTTTTTTTCATTTTGGACTCAATAAAATTTTTATTTATGTTTTTCGTTGATATTGTTTGTTGATCTGTGAACTCATTAGTGACTAAATATGATTGATGCATGTATGTTTTTAGATGACATATTCCTTTACTATTACCTGTAAACACATTTTTCTTAATATATATATATATATATATATATATATATATATATATATATATATATATATATATATATATATTGTTTAGAGGAAAAAAAAATTAATAAGTTTGATGTAAACAATGTTGTTTGCCCTCCCTTTAAGACTTTTGTATATTTTTTATTTCTCCCTGTTTGAATGAGAAACCTAAAGAGAATGAAAATGGACCCATATAAGTTTTCTTTCGGAATTCATGGAGTTTTATTGTTCAAACCTTTAAGGGGTAAAACACCCATTATATTGAATACTTATTCTGTACAAAAATTACATATGCTAGACTCATTTGATCACTGTTATTGTTCCTGATAACGAAGAACTCAATACTTAAAAATGTCCATCAAAAAATAAGACCAAAGCAGAAATGTACCCATTTATCGACAAATAAAAGCGAAATAGAAGATAAGGTCATCCGTGGTGGAAGTCTTACTTAATAGACAACTAAATACTTAACTGATATTAGGAAAATGATAAAGATCAAAACATAGATTTAATTAAGTTTTAGTTTTTTATAAATTTAAATATTTTTAATTAAATTTTTATTATTTTATTATTTCTATTTTTTAATTGAGTGACATAATTGTTATTTTTCATTATAATTTTATTTAATTGTTTTCACTTATTAATAGATGTGAGATATTATATTAATATAAAATAATATTATAATTAATGTAAAATTACAAAATGACTTTGATGATAAGATATAGTTAGTGTCATCAATAGTGATAAATATGATAGTATCTTAGTAGGTATTATAATAATTATGATTAAAAAATTAATTATTATAATTATTATTAATTTTTATGTTATTGAATGTATATTTTTTATTTTATCATAATTTAAAAACATTGAATTTTTTTAACCAATAATTATAACTACAGTGTGGTGCAGACTAGTCATATCTTAGTTGTATCCTTACCAGTATTTTCTTCAAGGAATTTGAGCCATCTAAACATATGAGATGGTTGCTTTCGGAGCTGCCAAAAGGGCACAAAGACAAAGTACTTTTATGTGTGTGTGAGAGTAGAATATATATTAATATATGGCAAAACCAGCATAATTACAAAAATACATGTTCTTCAGCACATGCCCTCGTACCAAAACACACCCCAACATCATTTTCTTTCATCTATGCACATCCCCTCTAACAATACAAAATCAATAAGGATAAGATAAAGATCCAAACGACCCAAATGCAAAAACAAAGACCTTGTTTGTTTTATGTTAAACAACTACTTCAACATTTTTCCAATTAAAATATATATTGTGACATCAATATTTAAATGAGATTAGTTTGGTCACGTATCTCAAATTATATTCAATAGTGAAAACCAATTGTTCAGAACTTTAAAGCAATCGGTTGCATAATAATAAAGTTATAAAAAGAGAAGGATAAGGTCATTATAGGTTGTGGGCATGTGTGGTTGTTTTCAAAGACTGCATTCGGTGCATTTTTTCCTTTGCACTTTTTTTCTTATAATAATTTCCTTCTATTTTTTCTGGCTCGGTCAAAATTAGAAAACTTCACAAGAATATTATATGATATAGTATGATTTAATTAATAATTATGTTGTTTAAACATGTTATTAAAGTTCAATAATCAGCTTTTTTAGAAAAAAAAAACATTTTATGAAAAAATATACTCTCTAAAATATATATTAGTAAAGATTAATCTCTAACTAATGAATACTTCAAGTTCAACAAACAATATAAAATGAATACAAACAACAAGCTTGTTCTTTTCTTGCTCTAGAAAGCACGTATAAGAATTAATATATATTATACAAGAATTTAAAACATCTCAACCTATAATTTTGAAAGAGATTACATTAACTTATGCACTAAATTTTAAATATATTTTTTTTAATTTTTAAGATATAAAAGTAATTTTTTATTTTTATAATTAAGATCTCTGGATTACTTCTAAGGTAGTATATAATTCATTAAAAAGTTTTATAAAAGTCCGAGTCTTACATGACTTTTATGATAGAGACTCTCCAATATGCTAAGTTATGAGGTCAATAAATAGAGCCAAACAAGGTTTCATTCCATCTCATGATGGTGTATTAATAAGGAAATTAGTGTGGTGGTTGCCAAAGAGAAATATGAAAATTTATTGAGTTACACTTTTTGAGGTCCATTTTGGATAACTACATCAGTTCCTTAAAGATAATCAACTAAATTAGTTGAGTGTCAGCACTCCATAATGGTGGAGTTTGAATTTTTTTTTAATCAAAGTAATTAGAGTTGTAATAGATAAGTTAGCCTAATATTATTTATTGCAGATTATTTTAAGAGTTTAATTACCAATTTTAATTAATTATATTGTATAATATTAAAATAGTTTTATGTTCAAAAACATTAAAAAAATTCTATAAATTTTTACAATAAATTTAAAGAAATTATTTTAATTTTGCTAAAACTAAAATAAATTTTACAGAAGATTTTCGTTACGTTTTTCAAGGATTTGGTTAGAGGTTGGAATGATCTCGCTACAAAATTTGCTTGACTGAGACAGTCCTACATAAGACCATACTTTTAGGTTGTTATCTACAACAACAACTCAATTAATATTTTTTAAATGAAATTTAAAACACAATAAAATAACAGTAAAATAATATATAACTTTTTTAATGACATACTGACATTATATTTGTCATTATTTTAAAATATAAACAGATAAATAAGGATAATTTCACAAAATAGATTAATTTAGTTGTTGTTAATCCCAGTTCTTGGACAGCCTAGACATTCACGAAGGGTCGAGGAATATTAGTGAATTTTCAAAATTTTAAAATATTAACCATTAAAGAACTATTTAAAATTTAATTTTATTTATTTATGTTTTTTCATTTAGAGATATAAAATTGAAGTTGTTTTAAAAGGACTAATCTTTTAAATTTTATAGTAAATTATTTAAATTTATTTAAAAAAAACAAATTTATTTGGACTAATACTTTATCATATAATTTCATTTAAATTATACTTTAAATTATATTTTTATCTGAGTTTATAGTTCAAATTTGTTTTTAAATAACTTTATTTAAATTTTTTAAAATAAATATAAAAAGTATTTGTTAGTATGTATGGATATTCAAAGATGAAAAAAAAAAAAAAGACTGCAAATGTTTTTTCTTTTATTGATATCCACTGCATGGCAGAATGAATATTGAGGTAGATAGTTTTAAATGGGGTGGATAACAAGTTTGAACAGTTGTCATCCATATCTTTAATGTCTACTTATTTCAAAAAATAATATCAGTAAAGTCTAGTTAAACATGTGAACTTTCTAAATAAGTAGAATTAATACAAGTAAAATTTGATTAATGATGTGAGCTTTAAAAATAAGCAAGATGACATTTTTATAATTTGTGTGGACTTTGGAACTCCTTTAAAGTTTAAACTATAACTATAATAATAACTTGTGTTCATGTTTAGGTTTTGTGATATTATTAGATTCAATGTCAAACAAATTAATCTAAACCCATGTAGTGAACAGATGTTGTACATGGCTGAATGACTTGTTGAATTTATATCTTCACAAAAGGGAACCATTAAAAATATTCATAATATATTAATTTATGATGGGATAGTCTATATTAAATTTATAACATTATTGTTTGATCTGAAAACTAGAAACATTGATAATAATAAATATTTTAGTATTTATTTGCATGAGATTAGAAAGGTTTTCAATTCTTAAGTTAATCATACTAATTTAATCTTACATTTAGTAGTTTATTTTCTTATCTTAAAAAAACTTAATTAATTTCTGTTAGAGAGAGAAATCATAGACCAAACTTCAGTATAAAGAAGAGTATGCATCTTTTAGAAACCTGCATTTATAAGGAATTATGCCAACACCATCAAGTAATACAGTTCCTCATTCTGTTTTTTATTAAAATTAAAGTTTAATTTGGATAATTTGCACAAAATCTTAATATATATATAGATACAAAAAATAATAGTTTTTCAATTTTTTTAAAAAATAATAAAATATTTATTGGAAAAATTAGAAACTCTGCATTTTAGCCATGCTAGAAATATGTTTAAATCTAAAAAAAATAATAAAATTAAATAGCTAATGGTTGACAGTGTTATTCCTTGTTGTGTGACATTGGGAGTGAAAAAATAAAAAATGATACATATAAGGGAGCAACAAAACCCTCGCCTCACCCTCAATTCTCCCTTCTTAAACGCACTTGGCCCCTTCCTCTCCTTTCTACACTGTTAAGACCCTACGCTCCTCTCTCTCTCTCCCTCTCAATTTTTCATTCCTTCTCTCTCCTTCTCCCTCCTTCTCCCTGGGTATGTCTTTTAGATCTTACATTTTTTTCTCTCTATTTTGTGCAATTTCACAATTTCTTCAATCTGTTTCTGGTTTTATTGTTTACATGGATGGTTGGATCTCTTGCTGCCAACACCATGCTCCCAACCAACATCTTGTTATTGGGGATTTAATAATTGATTTATGAATGCTGATGCCATGTCAATTAGTTTTCGATTAGATGTTTCACCTTATTCTGATTGTGTGTGTTGGAATTGCGACAGTGACTTTCCCCTGCCATAAACCTTGATGAAGTGATGTATTAAATATGATCCTTTTTTTATACTCTTTTTACTCTCTTCCTCTCTCTAGATGACTCTGCTTTGTATTTCAGTTCTGTATTGGGTAATTGGGGATCTGGTTTTGTTTATGCCCTTTATGGATAATTAATTGCAATTCATTTCTGACTCATACTCAATAGTTGAAGTGATGTGTTTTTGTCTATTTACTTTTGTGAAACTTTGATTATGGTTTTTTATTCTTCGAATCATGAATCTATCCTCATGTAACAGGAAAATTTCATAAATTTGAAATATACTTGAACAAAAAAGATTAAAATAAGATGAAATAAAAAGTTAATATATTTTCTTAATGTATTTAGATTTTTAAAATCTAAAGATGGCAATATCCTATCATGAAGTTATTGCTGTATGAGTAAGTGATCCTTATTTCTTTAGTTATGTGTAATGATCGATTGATCTCTTGTGTACTCAGGTCAAGACTAGATAAGGACTGGCAACCAAAGTTCCGAGAAGGGTTCATCAATGGCCTTTGAGCACTGCGCTTCGCAGCAATGGAAAACCATCCCAAGCCCCGCTACAGTCACAGAAAATTTTGATGGGTGTTTTGATTGCAATATCTGCTTAGATTTTGCACATGAACCAATTGTTACCCTCTGTGGCCACCTATACTGCTGGCCTTGCATCTACAAGTGGCTCCATGTCCAAAGTGCTTCTCTTGCACCTGATGAGCACCCCCAATGCCCTGTTTGCAAGGAAGATATATGCCACACCACAATGGTTCCTCTCTATGGCCGTGGCCAGGCTGTAGCTCCTGGTGACCGTGATGTGAAGGCTTCCTATAGAGGTGTTTTCATTCCACCAAGACCTCCTGCTTTGGGTACTCAATCTCTCATGCCAGCATCATCTCCAAGGGGTCAGCAACTTCCTTATCGCAATCCTTATCAGAGTCAGCATTTCAACCCTCCTTTATACCAAGAAGAGGATGAATCATCATCACAGATGCTTCTCAGTCCTGGTGCCATGGCACCAGGGTTCCCGCACCTTGTGGTTGGGATGTTTGGAGAGATGTTTTATACCCGAGTCTTTGGCAACTCAGAAAATGTATACACTTATCCAAATTCTTATCACCTGGCAGGAAGTAACAGCCCGAGGTTGAGAAGGCAAGAGATGCAGGCAGATAAATCACTGAATAGGATTTCAATTTTTCTCTTCTGTTGCTTCCTTCTGTGTCTCATCGTCTTTTAAGCAAGTAATTGGATTGTTCTGTATTTCCCCGTTGTATAATTTGTAAAGAAGAAGGGGCTCAAACTCAAGAATGAGTTAGATTGAGTAATTGTAATTTAGGTTAAAAGAACCAGTGTTCTTCAATATTGATGGACTTATTCTTGTTGGACCTATTCTTCCGTAAAATTAGTTTTTTAATTTAACAGTTGCTAGTTTTTCTCTCTTTAGTTAGTAACGTTCCTATTATTTAGGTCCTAATTATTCTGTTAGTTAGTAACGTTCCTTTCATTTGTAAAGGTATTTAAGCCAAGTTCTTCTATGAATAAAAGATGAAATTCAATTGGTATCAGAGCTTCACCAAGAAGCCTGATCCAGAGAGTGAGAAAAATGTCAAATGAAGGACAAAACTTGTTGAGTATTCCTAAGTTTGATGGTGATTACGATCACTGGAGTATGCTGATGGAGAATTTACTTCGTTCCAAGGAGTGGTGGCATCTCATTGACCCAGGATACGTCGCGTTGGGCGCAGATGCAGTGGAGAGTGATGCGGAGCAGAAGGCAAGAGCAGATCTGAAACTAAAAGATCTGAAAGTCAAAAATTATCTATTCGCAGCCATAGATAAGAGCATTCTGAAGACAATCCTGCAGAAAGACACATCTGCACAACTGTGGGAATCAATGAAAAAGAAATATCAAGGAAGCAAGAGGGTACAAAGAGCCCAATTGCAAGCTCTCAGAAGAGAATTTGAAATCCTGGAAATGAAAGAAGGAGAAACCATTGTGGAATATTTCTCCAGAGTCATGACGGTGGCAAACAACATGCGCAACAATGGAGAGGCAATGCAAGACGTTCAAATTGTGGAGAAAATTCTGCGGACTCTCACCGAGAGGTTCAATTACATAGTTGTTTCGATAGAGGAATCAAATGACACAAGTTGCCTCTCAGTCGATGAACTTCAAAGTTCACTCATTGTCCATGAACAAAAGTTCCGAAGAAGGATCTATGAAGAAGAGCAGGTGCTTAAAGTGACTCAAGAGGAGAGAAGCGGAAGAGGAAGAGGCAGAAGCACATCTGGAGGATATCGAGGACGGGGTCGAGGGAGACCATCACCAGCTTACAAAGCAGCAATAGAGTGCTTCAAGTGTCACAAAAAGGGACACTTTCAATACGAATGTCCAGACTCGGAAGGAAGGGCCAATTTTGCTGAATTGGAGCATGAAGATGAGTTGTTACTCATGGCATACGTTGAAGAAAAAAAAGCAACAAGAGAAGAAATATGGTTTTTGGACTCCGGATGTAGCAATCACATGAGTGGAAATAAGGAGTGGTTTACAGACTTGAATGAAGACTTCAAGCAAACAGTGAAATTGGGAAATGACAGTCGTATTGCAGTAACGGGAATAGGAAGTGTGCGGTTATGTGTAAACGACATCGTTCAGGTAATTACCAATGTCTATTATATTCCTGAACTAAAGAATAATTTATTAAGTATTGGGCAGTTACAAGAAAAGGGGCTCACTGTATTGATTCAGAATGACACCTGCAAAGTGTTTCATCCTAGTAGAAAACTAATCATGCATTCAGATATGAGTGGAAATAGAATGTTCTATTTCTTGGCGAAGATGGTGTCAGTTCTACCTAAATGTATGCACGTTGAAGCTGATGATGAATCAAGACTATGGCACTCACGGTTTGGACATCTCAACTACAAGGGACTCAGAACTCTTGCATATCGAGGAATGGTTGAAGGGCTGCCTACTGTGAAAACTCCACAGAAGCTGTGCACACATTGTCTCGTCGGGAAGCAGCACCGAGATCCCATTCCTAAAAGAAATCACTGGAGAGCAACACACAAATTACAGCTTGTTCACTCAGACATTTGTGGTCCTATTAGCCCATCTTCCAACAGCAATAAGAGGTATATCCTAAGTTTTATTGATGACTTTACACGTAAAATTTGGATATATCTTTTAAATCAGAAATCAGAGGCATTGGAGGCCTTCAAAGGATTCAAAACATGGGCTGAAAAGGAGGCTGGAACAAGTATCAAGTGTTTGAGAACGGATAGAGGAGGCGAGTATAACTCAAAGGAATTTACAGAATTTTGCAGCACTCATGGGATCACTCGACAACTAACGGCAGCATACACTCCCCAACAAAATGGTGTTGCTGAGCGGAAGAACCGGACAATCATGAACATGGTGCGCTCCATGTTGTCTGAGAAACAAATGCCAAAGGAATTCTGGGCTGAAGCGGCAAATTGGTCGAGTCACATTCTTAATAGATGTCCAACAACAGCTCTTGAAAACATGACTCCACAAGAAGCATGGACTGGCTGCAAACCAAGAGTGGATCACTTCCGAGTATTCGGATGTCTTGCTCATGTACATGTTCCAGATCAGAAAAGGACAAAGCTAGATGACAAAAGTAAAGCACACATTTTTCTTGGTGTGAGCAAGGAGTCCAAAGCATACAAACTCTTTGATCCTATTACTAAGAAAATAACAATCAGCAGAAATGTAAAATTTGAAGAAAATGCATGCTGGAAGTGGGAACAAAGCAAAGGAGAAGTGCATTCAGATGTACTGGACTGGGAAGATAAAAATTCAGATGCTAACAAAGAGTTAGAGTTAGCAGAAGACTCTGATTCTAACAATACAGGTAACACAATCTCACAAACAGGAGGAAACTCCTCCACAACCTCATCGGGTGGAAGCGAACCAAACTCGCCTAAAGGAAGATCCCGAAGAGCTCCTGCATGGATGTCAGAATACACAACCGGAGAAGGACTTTCAGAGGAGGAAGAAGAAGCAATGATGATAACAGAAGAAGATCCAGTCACATACAATGAAGCTGTGAAATACAAAAAATGGAGAGATGCGATGGCTAAAGAGATTGATTCGATAGAAAAAAATGGCACGTGGAGACTCACAACCTTGCCGAGCGGAGTCAAAGCTATTGGGGTTAAATGGGTTTTTAAAACCAAGCTCAACGAGCATGGTACTGTAGAGAAGCACAAAGCTAGGTTGGTGGCCAAAGGATATGCACAACAATATGGGATTGACTACACAGAGGTGTTTGCTCCGGTGGCTCGTCTTGATACAATAAGACTTATTCTGGCAACTGCAGCTC
>Ga0209700_104343_pt1 | contig 25713 bp, 13 predicted proteins | sample SiratroredBW_FD_187528 | JGI IMG/M metagenome (GOLD analysis project Ga0209700, IMG submission 187528) | Root nodule microbial communities of legume samples collected from California, USA - Siratro red BW (SPAdes) (version 2) | ecosystem: Host-associated > Plants > Roots > Nodule | place: USA...
GGTGTTTTTTTTTTTTTTTGTATTTTCTTTTCTCTTAAAATAAATAAACAAATAAGTACATATAAAAAATAAATAAATAAATAAGTAAATTAATTAATTAACGAATGAAAACATTAACTATACATATTATTTATTTATTTATTTTAAAAAAAACTTGAAATTTAAACTAGATAATTGATTTTTCCAACACACACTTTCCTTCCCTTTTTTAAGAAAATATTAAAAACATTTTTTTTTTGAAAATGAGAGAAAATAAAAAAAATAATAAATCTAGCAAAAGTATATGAAATTTCATAATTTAATGAAAATTTATTTTTTCGTCCGAACGAAATTGAGTATTGACAAAACCCTATTTCTAATCAATACAGAATCTTTAATACATCCGTCTCACACCAAACACCCGTCTCACACCAAGACTACTCATCTTACGAGGATACCATCTTAAATAAAAGAAAAAAGACTACTCATCTTAAGAGGATACCATCTTAAAATAAAAGAAAAAATAATTATAAATTAATTTTTCTTACTTAAAATACGCAAAGACTATTCATCTTACTAGGATACCATCTTAAAATAAAGAAAAAAATAATTATAAATTAATTTTTCTTACTTAAAATACGCACATAGAAACTGTTTAGTTACATGTAAAAGTAATATCATACTAATATTAATAAAAAATATAAATTAAGTCTATTATATTAATTTTTAATTTATTATGCATACAGTTATTTATATATATAATTTATAATTATCTATTTTGTTACCGGGTAAAACAGAGACTAAAAAATGTGTTCAAAAAATAATTAAAATTAATTTTATTTTAACTTATTTTTAAAATAAACAAAAGTTAAAATAATCAATTAAATATATCTGAATTAATTTTTAATCAGTATTTTATAATTTTTATAAATAAATACAACTTTTGATCCATTCATTGTATATATTTGATATATTCTTAAAAATAATATTATAATGTTCATTTAAAATCTTTTTAAATTGTTTTCATTTATTAAAAGAGTTCTTTCAAGATTGTTTAAAAAAATCTTTTGAAAGATTGTGTTTTGCAGCCAAATTCTTCATACTGCTTATAGTGTTGTTTTCTAGTACCATTTTTTCTTTTTTGTTGTTTGAGTATTTTCAATTTATATTCGCCTGAGTGTGCAATAATTGATTTAGTTACGATTTGTTTATATAAACATAAAGATAATAAATTTCAATTATCCTAAAGTTAAATAGTTAACGCTAAATGTAAGATCATTAGTAATATAAATTCTTATATAATCTTTTTCTTTTTTTATCTTTTATTTTCGTGTTGTTAATTTTTATTAAACTTGATTTTTCAATCAATTACATTCAATTTTTTAATAAAATCATTTTCTTCAAATTACTCAGAGAAAGAGTCAATTTCTTTTTGAAAAATATCAAAATCAATTCACTCCACATTGGCTTAGCATATCCTCACATTCTTTTTTAAGATTCAATGTGTTGGAATAAAAAAAATTATTCTCAATTAGTCATTTAAAACATGTAAGGTATATTAATATTTTCCCAGGTCGCTATGCAACTCTACCAAAATCATTATTTAAATTGTGAAATTTACAGATACTGATATTAAACATTGTATAGTCTACAAAAGTTGTCCAATAATTTGATACAGATAAAAGTCTTTAAAAGTTATTCATAAATTGTTATTTCTCAATGTCAAACTTGTCCCCTCTCAAGCTCAAGCAGGAACGTTGACTTCATTAAAGATTTAAGCATAATGGAGTGAATGCAAATTAAAAATACAATACCTTTTAACATTCTATAAATTAAAATCACAAATTAAAAATAAAAAATATAATACCTTTTAACAAATTAATGTATGAATAAATTAATTTTAAATTAACAAAAAAAATCCACTTCATTTTTCTTCAACATAATACTAGAAATATCTACATAAATAACATTATATAAAAATAATAATAATAATCCATCGTCAATTTTTATATGTCCTAAACATAAAAAAATAAAAGAGTATAATAAAAATAAAAATATTTACCATTATCGTCTGAAAGAAGGTGGAGGCAAAAGATTGTAACAGTTGCGAGCCAACCTGATGCAGTCGAGGCGGTGGAAGATCTCGGCGTTCGGATCTCTCTCCGCCACCACGTCCGACACCCTCACCTGCACGCCGCCGTTGTACTGGCTCAGTCTGCCCCTCACCCTTGCCACCGCTCCAAGCTTCACCACTCCGACGAAGCGCGCCGCGAGCTCGTGGCGGCGGCGGCGCGCGACGGAGGGGGAATTGGCGTCGTTGAGCCACAGCACGCAGGGGACGCAGCCGGTGCCGTCGTCAACGACGAAGCGGAGGAGCCTCTCAGGCTTAAGGTGGCACAGCGTGACGGTGCCAAGGGTTTCGACGAGCGAGAGAGGGATTCCTCTACGGGAAAACGACGTCGCTTCGGGAGAATGCGAAGGGAATTGCGTCAACGAGAGGAGATCGAAGGCGAGAAGCTTGACGTGCGTGTTCTGAAGCGCCACTGCGTTGTTCTTCGCATTCTCCATCTTCTTCAACTTTCCCTCTTTCTCTTTCTCTTTCTCTCTCTCTGCCTTAAAAATATATACTAATAACACAAGCTTCCTCAACACACTTTCTTGTTATATGAGAATTTGGTTATTGAAATTAATAAAATAATTTTTAAAAAATAAAAGTAAATTGAACATTATACTTCAAATTATAAATCTATTTAGATATACTAATAAAATAATTCCAACCTCGACGAAATTATATTTTTATACATTTCACTTGATAATTAATTGTAAAATTCATTTCGTTTTTGTAACTTTTGATAAATTTTTAATTAATAATAGTATAAAAAATGTGGTAAATTAATACTCCGGTAAATTAATATTCTGAAATATATGTAAATTTAAAAAGTATAAGATAAATATGTTTAGATGTTCTACGGAAGAGTAAAGGGAACAACTTAACGGCAGTGACGTGTTAAAGAGTATTTTTAACGTAGTAAACATCTAAAGTTTTTATAGAAAAATATAAGAAAAGAACGTGATATAATATAGATGAAAAATTATTTTTTCCTATTTAAATAATTTTTATTATGATTAAAATAACACATTATTTTTCTTAAATAATTTTGAATACAGTAAATAATTAAAGTTTGTAGTAAAATACCACTTCTACAGAACAACTCTAATAAATATTTTTTAATTAAACATATTTTAGTCATTGATACTGGATTCATATTTTCTAAAAATCAAAAATTTCCATATATAAAAAATGCTCTTATACAAAATCTTCTTAGAATTAGTCGAAGAAGAAATAAAGAGAAGTGAAAATGAAAAGGATAAAAAAAAAAGAAGACATAGAAAAATGTTGATAGTTTTTTTAGAAAACGAACAAAAAAAACTTCCAAAAATTTAAGTGGAGCTTAAAATATATATATATATATATATATATATATATATATATATATATATATATATATGTGTGTGTGTGTGTGTGTAAAATTATGTTTTGTATATTTCAATATAGTATATTATATTATACATATTATATATAATAAATTATGTTGTATAACTTAATTTATTATATAAAATATCACAAAATTTTATTATAAAATCAGTTTGTGAATCTTTCCATAATCATTGATATAAATATATCTCCTTTCCTTTTTTTTTCTTAATTTTTTTTTTCTTAACTAGAAGAGTTCAGCTATCTATAAAATTGACTTTTGTTAAAAACATTTTTAAATGATTAGAAAAAGTGAAGAATACTAGGTCTTTGGTTTTCACTGCCTAATATAATAAAAAAATGTGTATATATCTTACTTTTTCTTCTAAGGCTTGACTCAATCACTCATGAAAAGCAAGTGCACTAGATTCTTCAACTCAATTATTTCAACTTTGATTCTTCCTAAAATTATATGCTTACCTTAGGACTCTAAAAGGTCCTATTTTCTCGTTACCATGATAGATATTAAGACACATTATCTAAAGATATTCTACACCATCACCTATACAAACTCATTGATTTATAAACTAGATTTTTGAAAAGCAGTTTTTGACGTGTAACAGATAAATTGTTTTAACGAGTGACTTGGTTTATCTTTAGATAGACGATCGAGAATGAAAAAAAAAAAAAAAAAGAATGTAAAGAAATATCATTCTATTATTTGGATGTTTTATAATCAAACAAAATAAATTTTCCGTTCTCTTACTAGGAAAAGAAAGTTATGTGTAATTATTTATAACTTTTAATTTTTCATTCTACCTTTATTTTAAATATATTATCCTTATAAGAATAATATTTACAAAAAAATAATTATTTTCTAATATAATTGTTCATAATTACGTCTAAATTAGAAATAAATAGAATTACATTGAACTTCAATTCTTCCTTTATGAAAGTCCTAAATGTAAAATTATATTGGACTTCAATCACTTTTAAAGAAAAAATGTTAGATGTCTTAAATACTTTTTGAATATTGAAGTAACTTAATCATGTAATTTCTTAAAAAAAAAAATGTCTTAAGACATTGTACAAGAAACATGTATGATTGATTGTAAACTTGTAAATAGTTTTATAGATCCAAACTAGAAATTAATAGTAGAAACAAGTAAGCCTTTCTCATACTCAAAAAGATATATGATTTGTTTGTAAACTTATTTACTTCTCTGTTACTAGAATTGACTTGTCTTTTGCATTTGAGTGATTGGTCAATGTAAGATTTTCTTCTCAATCATTAAAATGTTGTGTCATTGCATTTTCAAAAGGCTCCAGGATATATATATATATAGATAGATAGATAAGGGAAGTACTAAAATGAATAGGTATTGTAATGCTAACTAGAATAAATTTCCTATAAATAAGTGATCCGCTACTAATTATTGTATTTTTATCAAAAGAAAAATTATTTTTTGGAAAAACAAAAGACAAAATATGGATGCTTTATTTAGTGTCAAACCTAACTATGTGACAATGGCGCTACTTATTTTTGTAAAATTGTGCGGATGAGATAATTCCTTTAAGAATTAAAATGTTGTAAAATTAAAAAAATAAATATATATTCTATACCATTTTTGGCTTTAGGCAACACTTTTATTCCAACGGTCAAAAAAGTATTGTTTAAAATAGGAATAGGCAACGATTTTTAAATGTTGTCTAAAAAGTAGGTTTTATTTAAAAATGATCACGATACACATAAAAAAACGTTGCCTATTTAGACCATACTTTCAAAAATGTTGACCCTTTTAAACCAAATACACCCTTTCTTTAGACAATAAAAAATAAGACAATCAAAAATATTTTCAGACAAAGAAAAATAGTTTCCCTCTCTTTTTCCCAAATCCCTAATTTTCCTCTCTTAACTGTAAAACCCTAAACCAAAAATCACTTGTCCTGCTTCTCCTCACATCACTCGACCTCTGCGACCTCCAGTGCTTCCAAACCTCCGTCACAGAGCGGTTGCAGCATCGTTTGTGTTGGTGGCAGAAGACTCTCGTTCTCGTTCTTCTCTCTATCTCTGTCATTGTTTCTTGTCTCTCACCACCTCAATCGCACTCCCTAAGGTAAAGAAAAAACTTATGTCTTCTGTGATGTTCATTCTTATTTTCCGCATTCTTCTTTTGCATTTTTGTTGAATTGTGTCCCCAAATCTATCACATTTTCCTCATTTTAACATGAAACGAGAGAGAGGGGAGAAGAAGGAGGAAAAAGAGTAGAGGGTTTGATTTTGATTTCAAATTTTGGGGGTGTGTGGGGTTAAAACCTGGGATTGTAGCATTGTAGACATCACGGTCGCTCTCACATGTCCGTTGTGGCATCACAAGGATTGTGTGACAGAGAGAAACCCTTTGTCGCACGGAGGGCGTGGCACTATGCCTTTCGAAGGTGGTAGCCCTCTTCAAATTCTAAGAACCCTATAGATAATCGTGTAACGTTCAAACACCAATAGCAATACCTTTTACCCTATATAATACTCTCTTCATCCTCGCTCTTCTCTCTATCTCTGTTGTTGCTTCTTGTCTCTCACCGCCTCAATCGCACTCCCTAAGGTAAAGAAAAAACTTATGTCTTTTGTGATGTTCATTCCTATTTTTCGTGTTCTTCTTTTGCATTTTTGTTGAATTGTGTCCCTAAATTTGTCACTTTTTCCTCATTTTAACGTGAAACGAGAAAGAGGGGAGAATAAGGAGCAAAAAGAGTAGAGGGTTTGATTTTGATTTTGAATTTTGGGGGTGTGTGGGGTTAAAACCTAGGGTTGTAGCATTGTAGACATCACGGTCGCTCTCACATGCCCGTTGTGGAGTCACAAGGATTGTGTGATAGAGAGAAACCCTTCGCCACACGGAAGGCGTGGTGCTCTGCCTTCCGAAGGTGGTAGCCCTCTTCAACTTCTAAGAACCCTAAAGATAATCGTGTTCATGTTCAAACACCAATAGCAATGCCTTTTACCCTATATAATACTCTCTGATACATAACACAGTTTGTACCATAAATGTTTAATTTCAGGATCAACTTGATGATGATGACGATGAAATATGACCGCAATTAATTGCTTTAACAGATTGAGGAGGAGGAGGATGTCATATTGGAGAGGAGAAGAAAATAGATGAAAGAACTTTGAAATTTTCTTTGAATGGTGCTATTAATTATTGAATTATAGTTAAGAAAGAATGTTTTATGTATGTAACTAAACAAAATCAAACTGCATTTTGAAATATATGTTTCTTACTATCCTTATTTTGTTTTTATTTATATAATTATTTATTCAATTAGTATGTTTATATTATGTATTTGAAATATTATATTTATATCCTCCGAATTTTAAAATATTATAAATAAATAACTAATTAAAATTTAAAACTAATTATAAATTTGAAATAAATTAATTTGGAACAATATAAATAAATGAATGATTAAATTTTAAATAATTATCAATGAATGTGGCATAAATAATGAAAAATGGATAAATAAACATTGCTTAAACAATAGATAATAGATAAATAAATGTGGCCTAAACAATAGGAAAAGTGTGGTCTAAACAATAGGCAACAACTAAGTAAGCGTGGTCTAAATAACAGATAGCAGGTAGATAAGTGTGGCCTAAACGATAGACAACATTTTGTAAAACGTTTTCTAAACAATAGGCAATATTTCAAAAAGCGTTACCTCAGTAAAAGTGTTGTCTAAAAGTTATCTGAAAAGCGTTGCCTAATGTAATATTATAGGCAACGATTCTACAAAAAATATTGCCTTAGAGAAAAAACCATTACCAAATTGTTGCTTAAGGTTTAGGTAACAATTTTTCAGTTTAAGACAATACTTTTAGACTGTTACCTAAAGCCAAAAATAATGCAGTATAGTAATAATCAGACAATTATTTACGTTGTTTTTCCAAATATGTATTTAGGAGACAATAAAAAATAGTGACATTGATTATCATTTTATTAAAGAGAAGTTGTTGTAAAACTTTTTTTTTTCATGAATTCAGTCGATTTCAATTATCAATTTACATGATATTTTGATTAAGTTCTTGAAAGAATTTCAAATTCAATTTATATATTCCAAATTTGGTACATACAATCTCAAGAAATATAAGAAATGTATTAATTCTTTACTTTGTATTACTTTACGAAAAATGCTCATATGTTTGTATATTATAATTTAGTTTAATTTTCATTAGAATTGATATGATATGTAATATTTTAGTTTTTTTCATCCACCTTGTTGTTGCATGATTTTCCCTACTCCGTCATGTTATGTCTCTTCCAAGTATTAAATTTTATGTCTAAACATGCATTTTGAGTTTTCAATCTATTTTTCAATTATACTGTTTTAGTAGATAATAAATCTTTTAAAATCATAAGAAAAATCTTTTAGTCTTTTGTCTTTTTCATTAACAATAAAATTATATATAAATTTAAAAAACTCTACTATATAAAAGGCAACAAATTGTACAAAAATATATGAAAGAATATATATATATATATATATATATATATATATATATATATATATATATATATATATATATATACTAATAAAAGTATAAAAATTATTAACACTTTAAAACCCTATTGATACATACTATTAATACAACTATAACTAATAAAGAACATACTATTAAAGAAAATTCGGAGTTGTTTAGGTTTATTATATACTAATAGCTTATATTTTGATTCTATATTAATGTTCCAAAAGAACTTAATTTTTAACTTTTGAATCTTATAAATTTAATTTTAGTGCCGAACAAGCAATATGGTTGGGATAAAAACTCAAATTTTAATGTCATAATTAGTTATAGATTTGAAAAAATGTTATATTGATTTATACAAAATAGGTCTCATGCAACCAAACACCAAGAAGAGTTAAAGATATTCCAATAGAATAAACTCGTTTTATTCTTTCTTATCTTCTATTAAACTAAATCTGATTTAAAAAGAGAACGAGATTTGCTAAAAAAATAAATAAATAAGAGAATACAAAAATAGTTTTAATAAAAAACTCTAGAAAGATAGTAATTTTATAAAATAAAATAATTGATTAACTAAATCTTAAATTTATATGTTTAAAACTTAATTTAAAAATTAATACTCATTGTTAAAAATTATCTAACCCACAACTTTTAAAAAGGCACGTTGTTTCCTTTTTAACTTAATCTTTAGATATATAACACATTTTTAATTCGATATATACATACATTAAAATGTGTTGCATAGAGTTAGAAACAATGATACATATGATTTAATAAGTTTTATGAATTCAACTAAATAGAATACAACATGTATTTAATCTCAAAATATTTAATGTATTAAATCTTGAAGAATAATTAGTTCTTGGCATGTGCTTGAAGATGGCTTGGTTGGTTGGGTCGTCCAAAACATTATTAATGAACACTGACATCAGATCAGATAATTCGTAATTATCTCGGAGGGTATTTACGGAATTAAAGGTACGATGAAGGGCACTTCTGGTAATCTATGTGGGAATAAAATCCCTGCTTGGTCGCCATGTCATTATCACTCAGATTTGTGAATGCCACTTCAGTTTTTTTCTTTTTTCTTTTCTTCATTTCTCTCTTCTCTGTGTTGCAATCCTCAAATTTGGACACACAAAAAGGTAAGAAAACAAAGAAAGAAAGTGAGAGAGTGACCCACGTGAGACAAAAAAATGATTCATTTTCAGAATCAGAAAACCCCTTATCATGGACCATACACAAAAATTTGCACTCTGAGTATTGAGCAATAGGGATAACAAAAAAAGAGACACAAAAACAGTGGTTGGTTAAGTTTTTTCCATCACTCTCTGGTCAACAAAGGTTGCTTTTTTTGGACCCTTTTCCACCATCCTTGGAACACGGTGTTTTTTTTTTTTTTTTTTTTTTTTTTTTTTTTTTTTTTTTTTCTATTCTCAGTTTCTCTCCTCAGCAATGAAAACTGAGAAGGGGGAGGCACTGTTGGTGGGAAATGCATTAGTGTTAGTGCCATAAACAGAAAAGAAAAAGAAAATGAGAGTGTGCAAGAGGAAAGAAAGAGAAAGAAAAATTAGGGGTAGTAGTGATTAGAGTAGGAGACCAAGGTGTTTTATTAATTATTTTTGTGTTTTTTTATTATTGTGAAGCTCATGGGAGACGAGCGTATCAAGGGAAATCCTAAAAATTCGATCTTTTCTTATCTGTTAATATTAATAAAAAAAGTGTCAACAGAGAAAAGTAGCATAAAAATGGTATAAAATAAAAAGCAGCAGTGTATAGACTAGAGTGAGAGACAGAGTTGGACCAACAAAACTTGGTACCTATGGTTCATTGTACAGCCACCCTTTCTTTCCTGTTACAGGTAAACAAAACGTAAGCATTATTAGTATTTCTTTCTTTCTACAAAACCCCATTACTGCTATCTATGTCTCTATGTCTCTCTCTCTCTTTCATTGGTTTGTGTGTGTGTTTGTGTTTTGGGGTCAGTGTCCTGCTTGGAATATTATATGCAAGAGGGAGTGTGAACCAGTTTCACGCCTACATAGCATGATTATTGGTTAGAGTTCTCTCGTGTTTTTTTAATGTGATCCTCAGCACTAGTGTGAGACAAGGCCAAGTGTTTGGGTGTAGGGGGGAGAGAGAGAGGGGGTGAGGGAGGTGGTGGCTCTTAGGAATTTGAGCTGTTTTTCCATCTTTTGAGACCCGTGCTTGGTTCTGAGCTTGAAAAGTTTTCTTCTTTTGATTCTGGGTTTTGTTTCTCTTTCCATGTTTCTTTTTGTCTTGGTGGTTTTGGAAGTGAGTTTTGCTTGTCAGGAGAGAGAAAGAGAGGCAATTGGTCAATCCTTCATCATGCTTGGTGTGTTTGTGCTTGCCCTTTCTGATGTTTTGGATCACGAAAAACAATGCTGTAATGATACTTTGACATGGAGTTTTGTTCTGTGACCCTTTTTCTTTTCTAGCACCGCCAGAGAAAAGTGTCTGTAATTTTGTTACAACTTTAAAGAAAGTTCACACTCCTATGTGAGCACTAACTATATAAATTTCTCTTGTTGGGGCTTTTCTAACTATAGATATGAAGGGGGCAGAAGGGGAGCAAGAGAATATTACAGCATAGCAGCACAGGAAAACTAGGCAGTGTGTGAATTTCTTGCTGATGGGTCTTAGTTTGAAGATGCAGAGCCACCATCCTGTGGCTTTGAGGCTGTATGATCAAATGGGGTCTAAAAGAAAGTACACTTTCATTCAGGCTCATAGAGCTTGGCTTCCAAAGTTCTTGCTTCTGTGGATCCTGCTAATGGCTTTGATCAGTTGGTGCATCTTTAGCAAAATGGATGATGACACTAAAGTCAGAAGGAAGGAGGTGTTGGGTAGCCTCTGTGATCAAAGGGCAAGAATGCTACAAGATCAGTTCAGTGTTAGTGTTAACCATGTCCATGCCCTTGCCATCCTCGTTTCAACCTTCCATTACTACAGATACCCTTCTGCCATTGACCAGGTTAGTGCTTATTCTTCCCCTCTAGTTGTTTATTTGACACGAGGTAAGCATGATAATTTGTGTAAAGGTTTCATTGTTCATTATAAAATAGGAAACCTTTGCCGAGTATACAGCGCGGACAGCATTTGAACGGCCATTACTGAGTGGTGTGGCATATGCGCAAAGAGTTGTTAACTCTGAGAGAGAGAGATTTGAGAAAGAACATGGATGGGTTATAAAGACAATGGAAGAAAAGTCTTCAATGGTTAGAGATGAGTATGCCCCGGTGATATTTGCACAAGAAACTCTCTCATATCTTGAGTCTCTTGATATGATGTCTGGAGAGGTAGATTACAACTCTGTTGAACATCTACTTTGTTTGTCCTCTTCCCATTTCAAAATTTGATTTTTTGCATGGTTCAGGAGGATCGAGAAAACATTTTAAGGGCTAGAGCCACTGGGAAAGCAGTTCTGACGAGCCCTTTCAGGCTGTTGGGTTCTCACCATCTTGGTGTGGTTTTAACATTTCCTGTGTACAAGTCCAAGCTCCCTCAGAAGCCAACAGTGGAAGAACGCATCGAAGCAACTGCAGGGTGGGCTCTAGTTTCTCTTCCACTTTGTTTTTCAAGTCTGCTTTTGTGATATTCTTGGCTATTCTTTGAGTCAGCTGGCATAGTATATATATAGCTTTAGTTGTTTTGCATGTGTTGTTTTCATAGCCTAAATAATGATGAAAACAACAGTGGTGTCAAGTGCCAATGTTCTAATTTCTCCACCACAAATCTGTAATGGTATAAAATATTATCAGATCTGAAAGCATCTGCTGCTTCTTTTTCCATTGGATCACAAGTCATGCTAATTATCAAATTGTTCCCTTAGTTTTTGCATCTTCATGGACTTAACTTAAATTCAGTTTTGCATGTAACTACAAGGTGCATGAGTAGTTTATAACTGCCAGGCTCAATCTTATGGCTTTACGATTAATGTAAACTAGTAGTGTTCCAATTTATTGACTAAAATATTCCTAATGTACATTAGGTATGTTGGAGGATCCTTTGATGTTGAGTCTCTTGTTGAGAATTTACTTGGGCAACTTGCTGGTAACCAAGCAATTTTGGTGAATGTATATGATATCACAAACCATACTAATCCACTAATAATGTATGGCAAGCCCTATGAAGAAGGTGACACGTCTCTTGCCCATGAAAGCAAGCTTGATTTTGGAGACCCTTTCAGGAAACATCAAATGATATGTAGGTAGGTGCTTCTGGCTGCTCTGCTTTTTTCAGTCAGAAGCTTCAACATTTTCACTTCTCAAGAGATGGTTATCATCAAATTTTGAATAGGTACCATCAGAAGGCCCCCACAAATTGGATAGCTGTTACCACGGCATTTCTGTTCTTTGTGATTCTTATATTAGTGGGTTACATTCTATATGGTGCTGGAAATCATATTGTCAAAGTCGAAGACGATTTCCATGAAATGCAGGAGTTGAAAGTTCGAGCCGAATCAGCCCATGTTGCCAAGTCCCAGGTAATTTTCCTTACATGTTGTTATCATGGTTCATTATTTTAAGGATTACTTTCTGATCACAGTAACGTAAATTTTGTTTTCAATTTCAGTTTCTAGCTACGGTCTCTCATGAAATTAGAACACCCATGAATGGTATCTTAGGTAACTTCAAGAGTCTGCCTCTATCTTATTAACAAAATGTGATATATGCTTTTGTAACTTGCATTTTTCCATTGATGATGATGATGCCCTTTAACTCCAAATTACTGTAGGAATGCTTGCTCTGCTTCTAGATACAGAATTGAGTTCAACCCAACGGGATTATGCTCAGACTGCTCAAGCATGCGGAAAGGCACTGATAACATTAATAAATGAGGTGCTGGACAGAGCTAAAATTGAAGCTGGCAAGTTAGAGCTAGAGGCTGTTCCATTTGATCTTCGTTCAATACTTGACGATGTTCTTTCCCTTTTTTCTGAGAAATCCAGACACAAAGGTTTAGAGGTATGTTTAATTGTTGATTAACCTACCACAAATAGCACAAGATTGTTTTTTCTTTTTCTAAGTTATAAAATTTCACCATTCTTTCTTTTTTCCTGATGAACTTATATTATTCTTTCATCTCTTCCTCACCATTTTTGGGGTGCTTTGCCTTTGCATTTTCATGTTCTTGATGCTCATGCTGATCCTCAACCTGAACTTTGATTGTGGAAGTAAAGCTGGCTGTGTTTGTTTCTGATAAAGTACCGGATATTGTCATGGGAGATCCCGGGAGATTCAGACAAATAATAACAAATCTTGTAGGCAACTCTGTTAAAGTAAGTGGAGTTTCGCAGTTTATCTGTCTGATGTTATTTGCATTTGGAAATGCCATTCTAACTGTTTCAGTTTTCTTACTTCTATATTTAGCCTTTTTTTTTCTTCTCCCCCCCACTTTTAGCTGGCTAGTGTTGAAGAGAGCAATGATTTTAGTGCTCAAATCCTTCATATTCATTTTCTCCATTGCATGCATGCAATTTCACATGGTACCTGTTAATAATATTACTATTTACTTTGCACGTCTCGCAGTTCACTGAACATGGACATATATTTGTCAAAGTCCATCTAGGGGAACATAGAAAGTCCATACTGAATGGAAAACATGAGACTTTTCTAAATGGAGAATCAGACGAAGTTTTCCATATATCCGATGATTATCATCTCAAAACGTTAAGTGGACGTGAAGCAGCTGACGAACGGAACAACTGGGATAATTTTAAGCACCTAATTGCTGATGAGAAATGTTGCCTTGATTCTTCAAGAGAAACGGTGGCTACTTGTGAAACATCTGAGCAAGTCATCTTGAGGGTGTGTGTGGAAGACACAGGAATCGGAATTCCTTTTTCAGCACAAGATAGGATATTCATGCCTTTTGTGCAGGCTGACAGCTCAACTTCACGAAATTATGGCGGAACTGGTATTGGCTTGAGTATCAGCAAATGTCTGGTTGAACTAATGGGTGGTAAGATAAACTTCATAAGCCGACCCCAGGTTGGGAGCACTTTCTCCTTTACCGCAGTTTGTGGAACATTTAAGAAAAGTTCGGTTAGTGACATGAAGAAAAGTTTGGAAGATCTTCCTTCGAGTTTTAGAGGGCTGAAAGTCATTGTAGTTGATGGAAAACCTGTTAGAGCTGCTGTGACTAGATACCATTTGAAGAGACTAGGTATACTAGTTAAAGTTGAAAATAGCATCAGTAAGGCTGTTGCTTTATGTGGTAAAAGTGGTTCTTTGAACGCAGGGTAAGTTCTGTTTTTCCTTCTCTATTTTGATTTTTTGTTTGGATAGAAGTAGTGTTAATTATGAAGAAACTGAAAGCGATGATAAACTATAGTGGTATCAACATTTTGATATTGATCTAACACGTGCTTGTGGTTTTAGAAAAGCCCTTTGAACTGACTATGCAAGTTTATACATATTTTGCAGTTTTATCATGCTGTTATTGTTTTGAAGTTTCTTGTTTGTGTCTATTACTTCTAGTTTTTCATTCTTATGGCTTGTATTATTCTTGTAAGTTATATTGTGAAATTGCTTGTGACTATTTCTTTTACTACATTTTGAGAAGATGTGCTATTACAAATTTTTTTTTGTTCAAGTTGCTTGGTTCGGTTCATTCACTAGTGAAACTACTTGGATGTGGCAGAAAGTTCCTGGCAGATATTATCATGGTTGAGAAGGACACATGGATATCAGGAGAGGATGCGATTTTCAATATGTGGAAACAGAATGGTCACATGTTTAAGATGCCTAAAATGATCCTTCTGGCAACCAATATTAGTAACACTGAGTTTGATAAAGCTAAGGCCATGGGTTTCAGTGACACTGTGATCATGAAGCCTCTGAGAGCTAGTATGGTGGCTGCTTGTCTTCAGCAAGTTTTGGGGATGGGGAAGAAGAGGCAGCTAGGGAAAGACATGCCTAATGGTTCTGCTTTTCTACACAGCCTTCTCTATGGAAAGAAAATCTTGGTGGTTGATGACAACGGCGTAAACCGGAGGGTTGCTGCAGGTGCTCTGAAAAAGTTTGGAGCTGATGTCAAATGTGCTGAAAGTGGCAAAGCCGCACTTGAAATGCTGCAATTGCCTCACAGTTTTGATGCTTGCTTCATGGATATTCAAATGCCAGAAATGGACGGGTATGCATATTTATTACACATGTTACAATTATCTATACTTAAGTACTTAGGAAATGCATGGCTACTATTGTCCAGGAAGTTACTCAGTAGCGTTTCATGTTTATTTCATCCTTAAGATCTATTACATATAAGAGTTTTGTTTCATATTATGTCAGTGTAAAAATCTCAATTTTCTCTATATCTTGGTTTGTTCAAACTTGTAAATAATCCTCAATGCTGAGGAGTAGAAAATGTTCTAATTCATGGAAACAAATAATTGTGTTCACACATTCTGCAGATTTCAAGCAACTAGCCAAATTCGGATGATGGAGAGCAAGGCTAATGAGGAGATGAAGAATGGGAGTGAGTGGCATGTGCCTATATTGGCCATGACTGCTGATGTGATCCATGCTACATATGATGAGTGCTTGAAACGTGGCATGGATGGATATGTCTCAAAGCCATTTGAGGAAGAGAATCTGTATCAGGAAGTTGCAAAGTTTTTCAAATCAAAGACCATCTCAGACTCATCACAATCTTACTTGGCAACCAATTAGAAGATTGGAGACAACACATTTTAGTTTGATTGCTGCTACCACTTTCTTGACATGTTGCATGTAACTTGTTCTGGTGCTAAGATGCATAGAGTAACACTTGTTTTCCCAACAAATTTGAGTTCATTGATGAGAGATCATACTAACAGCTGCAGTTTGGTATTGTTAGAGTAAATGTATACCACGCTACACCCCCCAATTGTGTACAGATTATGGGTAGGGTACCAGTGAAATTATGTAAATTCAATGTTTTTTTACCCTTATATTACTTCCCCACCCATCATTTAGAAGGTTTTTTAAAGCAATGGCTTTTTATGTAAATTTGTCATGTAATAGATTTGGTCACTAATATTTAAAAATGTGTGCTTATCTTTAGTGTAGATTTATTTATATGAAGTTGAAGTGATTATTCATGTACATAGTTTGTTTGACATTATTTATGAGAAGCTGAACTAATCTTTTGTAGGTTAAAATTTCAGTCTCCAAAATTTTGCAAATTTACATTAGTTAGTATGATTGGAATAGGAATAAGCAAGAAAATTGATGAGTTCAGATTACATGTTTTGAATATGACAAGATCTAAGCCTCTCTAGATTTATTCACATTAAAATCCAGTATTAGCAGTTTTGAATGTCAGTCAAATTTCTAAGAAAAAATAGGATGAACAAAATATATGAACTGAATTTTTATAGTGATTTGTATGATTGTTCAAACCAATTGAATTATATATTTTATTTTAAGTGAATTAAATCAAATTAAGTCGTTGTTATTTGCAATAAAGTTGAGTTTTATTTGGACTTCTCTTTTCATTGTCATGTTTTAGTACATATTTGGCAAACAATTTGAGTGATGCACGTATGCTATGGTTAGGTACAACATGTTTTCATTTTCTTCTCTAATTGCAAATTCTGGTGCAAATGCACCTGATTGAAGGAGATGGTACTAAAGTCAAATATTTAATAATAATTCGAATTTTTTTCCTAATTTAACTAACTTGAACATCATTTCCTCCTCGTCAAAGTATGCAGTATTAGCAGTCCAAACTTTTAATAGTGTAAATGAGGACATATATATATATATATATATATATATATATATATAAAAAAAAATATATAAAAGAAAATATTATTTTATTGTAAGGTTTTGAAGGGTTAGGATGGGCTAAAGAAAACAGCAATTTTAAGAACAGAAGACCAAAACTAAGTTATAAAAGATATTTTGTTGGCAGTTATTGACCTTCATTCTTGTATTCAATATTTAATATCCTCAACTTAAAGAAGGAAACAGAGAAAGAGAAAGTAAAGTCAATATTCAGTTACCATTTCTGGTCTAAACGCAAGTTTCTCAAGGTATAATTTTGTCTTAAAAAACTCTTTTCTTTCGGATGAAATTTGAAGTCAAAATTCCATCTATTTTCAACAAATAATAAGTATGTGTTACAGTTACAACATTATTAGATACAGTAGGTGAGATTAGTTATATATATATATATATATATATATATATATATATATATATATATATATAATGCAGAATAAAAAGAGAGATAATGAACATTACCTAACATCACATTGATTCTCCCACATTGGGACACCACCTTTTTGTTGCTTTTGGCCGGCCCTAATTTGGCTTAATTAGCAAAATAATATCATTGACTTAAAAATGTGATCACACAATGGGGAACCAAAATGGCAAATGCACCAATTTAGGTAAACTTTCATAACATCAAAGTTAAACAGGTTTGATTGATTCCACAAGTTCTCTTCATGACCCTTTTTCATTTTATTACTAAGATCCACATAACTATTATCATTTATTTATATGAATAAAATTTGTCCATAATTGAATCCTCTCCCCCTTGGCTTTGTTAACTTACCCTCCATAACACACTGGCCTTTATAAATAGATTTTTCTTGTCACTTCTTATGTGAGGGTTTTTCCCTTTTTTTCTTTGTCTTCTCTTCAGTACATCACCATGGTTTTTGGTTGGTGGTGTTCTGTGTGTCTCTTATTTGTTTTGGTGGGTTTGAGAGTAGAGGAAGCTAATGCTCAGTTTTATAGAAAAGTTGGAACAAAACACTTACCTTACTGGTCAATAGTGGTGGATAAATCAGGGCATGGAAACTTCACTACAATACAATCTGCCATTGATTCAGTCCCTTCTCAAAACATGTATTGGGTTTCCATCAAGGTGAAGGCTGGTACCTATAGGTAAAACTATAATGTTCTCACATGTACAAGTTCATAAACCATTCATGTTATGTTTAGGTTGTTCAAGTTATAACCAAACATGTTAACAAGTTACATTTTATTATTTGGGTGGTATTCAATTTGGTTTCTTCAAGTCAATTCCTTTAAGGTAGGATTTTAAATTTAAATTTTGTAGATGTAAAATAATATTATTTGGAAAAAGAAGAGAAACCCTACAAATTGATGCATGTTATTAGTGTTATATTGTCAGTATAATACACCATACTATGTACAACATTTCTTGCATGAGTATATGAGTTTTTTTGTAGTGTAATTAGGGTATGATGATAATATAATTAATAATTTTGCTGATTTGTGAATCCCTGAAATCTGAAAGCTTTTATCTTGTTGGTTTCAGAGAAAAAGTGAAGATTCCTTATGATAAGCCTTACATCATATTAAAAGGGGAGGGAAAGAGAAGAACTTTTGTTGAGTGGGATGACCATGATAATACCTCACAGAGTCCTACGTTTGTAGCCATGGCTGACAATATTGTTGTCAAATCCATGAGCTTTAGGGTAAGAATGTTCCATCTACACTGTTTCATTTTAAAACTTTCTGTTTGTCATTTTTAGGTCAAATTAATATTGTCTCTTTATTTTTTTTCCTTAATCAAATTATTCATTTGCCTTTAAATTTTGATTTAGTTATTTATGTTTTTAAAATATTTTTCCTTATTTAAACCATGATAGCCAAATATTTGACAATGAATTTGCTCAATTAATGTGATATTTAAGAGAGAGATAAATACATATTAGGCATGAAATAGTCTATTAAATAATATTATATTTTCTTACTTTACCTAGGTCAATGAAGCAATAATGTTATGAATTGAAAATCCTACCTTTTATTTTTTTTAAGGAAAATGCCGTTTCTTTTACTTATAAAGAAAAGTTAAAATCTGATGGTATATCTATTCTTCTTTTAGAAAATAATATATCTTTAATTAGTTATCTTATAACAGTAAAAAATGTCATTAAATATTAAAATTTAAACATAACGATTAATTTTGTTTCTTCCCAAATTAGAAAATTAATATATCGATTTGAAAATCCATAAACTAAAATCTTGACAAGAAAAAAATATATAAGTAAAAATAAATTTTCCTTTTATTTTTTATATCCTCTTAAGCACAATTTAGAAATGGAACTTTCCTGTTTTTTTCTTTTCCTTTTTCACATTTTCAATGATTTTGACCCACCCCACCATAAGATAGGTTGACAAATTGATAGGACAACTATTTTTTGGTCGAATAAGTATATTATATTTATATCAAATCTAAATCCAAATTATGAAAATCACCATATATAATGTTGAGATGCAGGAATAACGTAAATGCTAAAGATTTAATCTCATGTTGCTTAACCTCTTAATCTCCTTCTAGTTTGCAAGTACAAATTTTGTGTTTGGTTTAGCAAAATAACATTGAATTGTGATATTTTTTTTAACTTGGTGAATGAGGAACAGAATTCATACAACAACCCAATAAATAATAAACCCATCATGCCTGCTGTGGCTGCAATGGTTAGTGGAGACAAGTCTTACTTTTTCAGAGTTGGTTTCTTCGGTTTGCAAGACACTTTATGGGACGACACAGGAAGACATTATTACAAGCTTTGTACCATTCAAGGTGCCATTGATTTTATCTTTGGAGCAGGCCAATCATTATTTGAGGTAACTGTTAGAAATTTAACTAATCTAATTCCTAATAATAATAATTCCTAATTTCTATGAAAGTCTAATTCATAGAAATTTTGAGCGTAAATAAATAAAACTCACAAATTTAATTTCGTAAAATTTTAGATTAAAGGTGATTTCTGTTTTAACTCCTATTTTAGACAAGAATTACAATTTACTATTGATTTATTTAATTTTTTAATATCAGTTGACATACTTGATTTCATGATTTGATTAAATATTTTAGATTTATTTTTTAAATATTAAATTAATATACATAAATATAAGATTTGATGAAATATTTCAAATTTATGGTTCGAATATTGAATATTAAATTAATTTCACTTATTTTTTAAGAGAGTGGAGGAATTATTTATTAATAATTTAATATTCAATTTAATTTTCACCTATTTTACATAGATATTTGATATCCACTAAAGATAAAAAATACGAACAAGTTTTAGTTATACTTTGAATCGTGAAATTTGGAATAACTTTAGTTTTGTTTCTCAAATTTTTTTTTTTTTTAAAAAAACTGTATGATAGAAAAATGGTTTGATGTATCACTGAAGTTGATAAATTATGTGTTGACTTGTTGGTAGAGGTGTTCCATATCTGTTATTGGTGGGGCACTAGATCGTGGGTTACCAGGTTTCATCACAGCACAAGGGAGAACAAGTTCAAAAGATGAAAATGGGTTTGTTTTCAAAGAGTGCCATGTGTTTGGAAATGGTTCAACTTACCTGGGGAGGCCATGGAGAAGTCATGCTAGGGTTTTGTTTTACAAGACCAACATCTCCAACATTGTACAACCTGCTGGTTGGAATGCATGGAAATTTGATCCACATCAGTATGTTTCTTCTATTCCCTCTTTCTCAATTAATCACACATTAATTCTCTACATATATTATGTCAACACATGCACTAAATTTTGATTAGAATCTCTTAATATAAGCTTTTGGGTCTAAATTTTGCAGGGGTGGCGTAATATTTGCAGAGTATGGGAATTTTGGGCCAGGTTCTGACACTTCTAAAAGAGCGAGTTGGACCAAGAAGTTGGATTTAGAAACAATTGGAAATATGACAAGCACCCATTTCATTGACACTGATGGGTGGCTTCAGAAACAAATTTTCTAATGCAACCAAAATTACTAAACAAATAAAGAAAAGCCAATAATTCATCAAATAGTTTAAAATGATCATATATGATTTGAACAATCTTGTTACAATAGGTTAAGTAAAATTTTTAATTGGATATTGTAGTTTACCTTTTATGTAGAGAATTAGTTGATATATATATATAGTCTTATTAGTGTGTTAGGTTTTTTTTTTTTTTTCCTCAAATCCGTGTATTTTTCTAATGAAATGAAAAAATATTATTGGTTAGTTCAATTTGGCTTATTTATATATTTTTTCTTAGTTCCTAAATCAAATTAACCAGTTTTGATTTCGAATTCTATAATTTTTTTATGAAATTGAAAGTCATTGTTCTCATTCATATTATTATGTGATACTAATTATGTGTTTATGTGCTAAATAAAAAAAAGAATATATTACTTGAAAGTGGCGCATACTAATTTTGAGATATAATGTTAACATGTAACATTTAAAAAACTTTTAAACTTATAATTTATCTATAAAGACTAAAAGTACTAATTTAAAAAATTTTGAGAAATAAAAATTAAAGAAAATAATTTAGAGAGAATAAAACTAAATTTCATAACAATTAAACCTTTTTTTATAGAAATGAAAAATATAAGAATTTTCTTATAGAGATTAAAATCAAAATCATTAATGCTATAATAACCAAAAAAAAAATTATTTAAGCAATTTTATGGTAGGTGAATACATTTATTTAACAAGTTTATTTTTCATAATGTTTGCACTATAATTGAATTACTATTTATGTGACATTTCAAATTTACATATATAATAATATTAATATGTATATAAATTCATAATGTAAGTTAGAGTAATTGTCCTATATTTTTTTTTAATATATGAATGGTACTTTAAAAGAATAAATAACCAAAGAAATACTTAAAACTTCTGTGGGTTAGGAACTGTTACTTTGACCTTTAACGTAATATCATTGTATATTGTATTGTTTTAAGTATCACAATAGAACCAGAGTGAATGAATATTCAATGTGTGTGTCACATTTTTAGGGTCATTCAATAGTTTAGAATAATTTAATACAATTTGATAGTTTTGGAAGAGCTGTACTTAACATATCCACTATAGATTAACACGTAACGTATCCCAAATTCTTTGGGTGTTAGTTCCATACAATTAGAATAATTATTTGCAGAAAACCTATTAAAATATTAATGTAACAACATCTCTACACTTTTCATCATTTAATATTGTAATTTATTTATAAAATTTAGATTATTAGTGAAATAACAAAAATATATTTTCTTTAATAGATTATTAAACTTGATGTCATAATAATAAGTTAGTCATGGTACCATTCAAAACATCAAACTATACTCATTCACTCAAGACATTCACTCAAGACATCACATAATCCTTATATATCAACTTAAGGTAATTAGTGATTAGTATTTAGTGCTCCAATTAAGTAATCATATGGTTTACATCATCACCATGATTAATATTTTACATTTTGTATCATTCCAACACATATGGTTAACACAATATAGTATAATGGAGAATTAGATCCTCTTACTTGAAAGTATCTTAATCTTTACCATGACCAAAACTTTTAACTCTTATAATAGTGCGAAATGAAATAGGAACTACTAAACCAACTTCTAAGCTTGAAGAGTGCAAAACCTAGGAATCCAAGTATCACAAGTGAAATAAGTGTCTACCTCTAGGAAGGAAAGTTTCAATAGAACTTTTAAAAATGTTTTGAAAGACTTATACAATACAAAATCTAATTGATGTTGCATAGGAGGTTGTCCAATAATTTTTAAATAAGATCAAAAGTATTTTCACAAATGTTTAATAAAATTAACAAAAGACTTGTATATGTATAAAAGAAAACAGAAATGAACAATTTAGTTTATACTACGATTCTTGTAATAAAATAAATTATTACAAGTGGTTGAATATATATGGTCAACCTTGACAAAGCTCAAAATTTATAAGTATTATTATTATTATTATTATTATTATTATTATTATTATTATTATTATTATTATTATTGTAAATGTTCTTATTATTATTATTATTAAGTTGTTATAAGAGGAATTTGAATTTGATAAAAAAAATTATCGACAAAAAATACATAGAATTAAGTAAAATATTTAAGGGATGCCTTCGAAAGCCATCAGCACTAGTATCACATACACTAGCAAATACAATCCTTCACACACCCCTGATAATGCGTTGTACTCATTTCACTTTCCGGGTTAGTTTTGTGAACCCAACTACGCTCACTCCATCACTAATTTATACCAAGACATCCTTTTTAATTAACAAGTTACGACATTCTCGTAAGCAATAATACCAAGTCGTCATTTTCATTTAGCTAGGCCCAATTGAATTTCTCTGTAACTTTTATGTCTAGTTCCTTTCCTCTTTAAGGGCCATGTAAAATAAAAAATAGTAAAATAAAAAATAAAACAACGACAGTGCTAAATTCACAACTTTTAGAAAACTACCACTACCTTCAAATGAGAGTACTTTTCCCTTCCATTTAGATATTTTATTCTTAATTCTATCGATGATTCTTTGAATAACACTTTTCTAGGTTCTCTCCAACTAACATTCCCTAAATACTTAAAAGGGTTGGACGGAGGAGTAATTCAAAGTTCTCTCATACATATACACCTCGACTTCCTCAACACTAATAATACCAATCTTAATTTTATGAAAATTAATTTTGAGACCTAGAGACGAGCTCAAAACAGCGAAGGATATGCTTTTAATGGCTAAGATGTTTTGGTAGTTTGGCTTACAAAATATTAATGTGTCATTTGCAAATTGTAAATTTGTACTTCCTTCATTCCTACTTTCACCGTCTTAAGAAGATATTCTGTTTTTATTCTAATAAAAATCACAAATTATCTTTAAGAGGATATTCTGTTTATAAAAGCTATCACTTCTTTTTTTTTTAAGAAGATATAGTTTCATTCTTATGAAAACCATAATCTCTCTTAAACAATTTCTCTTTAAAGTTTCTACCTTCTCTCTAGGTTTGTGATATCATATGTTATCATATTGACAATCAGAGGATACCCCTAGATTCCTAGCGTTGAGTAGATCAAGAGTATTCGATCAAATTCTTGAACAGAGTCAAGTTGCCTGTGATTTTAGGATTTTTGAGTGTCTCTACTCTATAGAGGTAAGGGAAGCTAGTTGCATATTTTTTTTATAAATGTTTGTTTATGTTTAAATGGAAATTTATCTAAAATTATGATATTTTGTAAGGAAAGCTAGTTGTATGTTTTTTATAAATGTTTGTTTATGTTTAAATGGAAATTTATCTAAAATTATGATATTTTTGTAAGGGAAGCTAGTTGTATGTTTTTATAGATATTATAATTACTTGTTTTGTGAATTTGGGTAAGCGAAACTAGTTTGATTATTTTTGATAAATATTGTAATTATTTATTTATTAATGATTTGGATGACTTTAAATGGAGTGAGTGTTTATTTATTGTATGATGTAGTATCAATGTTTGTAAATAATGTGGTGTGTGATCGAGACTACCCGTATCCTGATTCTACTAGTAATTGGAAAATCATAGATGACGATGACTAGGTGGTTAGAGTTGAAGGAGGTTCACATCCTGATGAAGATGACTATGTGGTGGGAGTCGAAGGAGGTTCATATGACTGTGCCACAGTGTGAAAAAAAACCGGTTGGACCAGATCATATGGATTATTAATAGATTCACATGACTGCGCTACGATATGAAAAAGAATCAGTTAGACCAGATCATGTGGGTTAAACGATTCATATGACCACTCTACGGTGTGAAAAAGAACCGGTCATACCGGATCATATGGATTAAGTTTATATGACTGCGCTACGGTGTGAAAAAGAACCAGTTAGACCAGATCATATGGATTGTTTATATTACTGCGCTATGGTATGAAAAAAAACTAGCTAGATTAGATCATATGGATGTCTCACGTGTGTGATGTGTTAATGATATTATGATGTATGAGATGAGTTATAAAAGCTTGATTTGTTGTTGTTTGGTTGGAATAGAAATTTAATTTGTGAAAATATATTATTTTTAAAACTATCTAGCTTACCTTTATTTTTGTGTAGCGTTTATTTTGTTTTTAAATATGCGATGATGGTGTATATTACACGTGAATAGAGGATTTAACAAGTGGTGTGAATCCCCAGTGAATTGATGAAGAAACTTTATTTTATTTTATTTTATCTTATTTTATTTGTAATTTTTTGAAGACATTTTTATTAAATTTTATGTGGAGAAGTATATTTTGAAATACATGATGAATATGGATTTTAATCTTTAAGTTTATTATATAATTTTATGCAATAAAGTTTCTATTATATGAAAAATATGGGATGTTACAAATAATTTTAGCAATAATACACTACAAGAAATTCTTGATTTATATACGGATTATTACATACAGATTTTATTTGTATGTAAATTTAGCATTATATACAAATTTTATGTACGGATTTATTATATACGAACTTTACATACGAATTTATTACTTACGGACCTAAATATGTATGTAATTACATACGGCTCTAAATCTGTATGTAATTACCTATGAATTTTACATACAGATATATTACATACGAATTTATTATATATAGATTTTACATACGAATCCAAATCCGTATGTACTTAACTACGGATTAAAATTAATTTTATTAAAATTATAACTATTATTATTATTATTACTTTTAATATTACTAATTATTATTATTAATTACATTAACATTATAATTATTATTAATACAAATTAATAATATTATTATTTTAATATTAATATTAAAATTGTTAATAAGTGTAATATTAATATTAATATTATTAATATTACTTTAGATATAGTATATTTATTAATATCATTATTATTATTTTAGAATTATTATTTTTATTATTATAATAAATATTATTACTAATATTAATATTCATATTATTGTTTATGA
>Ga0209700_104344_pt1 | contig 25712 bp, 15 predicted proteins | sample SiratroredBW_FD_187528 | JGI IMG/M metagenome (GOLD analysis project Ga0209700, IMG submission 187528) | Root nodule microbial communities of legume samples collected from California, USA - Siratro red BW (SPAdes) (version 2) | ecosystem: Host-associated > Plants > Roots > Nodule | place: USA...
GATTTAAGGTGGGGAAATCCTTTGAGGCCTCTAAGAACTTAGTACATAATCATATATTCAGAAGGGACCACTTCCAATTCAGTAGATGGGGGCTTCTCTAAAGGACCAAACAAGGCTAAGTATGTAGGACTAAGGCAAGGCTTTAAACTGGATGAAACCATTAGTTCGCACCCAAATCTGGATGAAAGCTTCAAGATCAGTGAGTGATTCCAAATATAGATATATGTTATATTTTGTTGTTATCTTCATTTAATACTTTCAAATTGCATTGTTTCATAGCACTTGAAACTAGATTTCTGACTGATTCTATCTGGCCAGTGTGGGCTAATTAATTTTATCACTTCACAGTTTGTGGGAATTGTGTAATTTTTGTGCCGAATGTTTTTTCTATGTTCATCTTTACTCATTCTCTATACTATTTAATTTTATTGACTAGCATTGATAGGAGTCATCATTTGTAGTTCTAATTAGGTGCAGTTATGATTTTGAGTTTAACAACTGTGCCTTCTCTAATTAAATTTGGTGACAGGTTTGTGGACCGCACAATTCAAGGGATAGTACAAGATGGGTGTAATGCTCTTCTGAGATATTATTACAATAACTTTCGTTATGGAGCAAAGCAGGTTTGTGAGGCTAATTTATCATCATTTACGAGGTACTCCAGCAGTGTGGCTATTGTGTAAAATCTCTAGGTTGTCCACTGATCATAACTTACTATCATATCTAGGATTTTGTCCATTGTACATTCGGTTTCTAACTTTTTGCTACTCTATAATGATTAGTAATTATGCTTTTGGAGATATTGAGTTTTCATGTAATGTTTCAATGCGGATCGTTATCTTAAAATATTATTTGTTCAATATGCTTTAACACCAGCTGAATAAATGGTATAGAGATAATGGATCTGTCAAAAGTAGAATAGACAGGGTACTGTTTTAAGATTAGATAAATCAGTGGCCAAACTCAACACAAAAGATGTTACATAGGAGAGTTTCTGATCACCGTGGCTTAATCCTACAAGCCAACGTAAATGATTAGGGACCAAAACTTTAAGAGTAATAGATGCATGGGAACAAATACATGACTTTAAAGATATTACCACTCTACTATATAAACTATACAAATTCAAAGTATTACCATTCTAATGTAAACTATACAAGTATAAAGAATGGCATAAGAGGTATTAATGTAGTGGGGAGTGGGTGAAAGAGCTGAACTGGGTTAAAGAGGAAATAAAACAATTTTTCAAAATTTGAAGAAAAAATCAATACTAAATTTCGATGGAATCCCCTTTTCATTTATAAATGAGAGTGATAATAAAGATCTCAATAAAATAAATTCAAGAAATAATATGGGAATTTGAGGTAAGTAAGTGTCCTCATTCATATGGATATAATTTTAACTTTATTCGATATACTTTCAATTTTATTGGAAAATATTGTGATGTAATATTGTCTCTAAGATTACATATAAAATATTGTCTCTAAGATTACAGACAAGAATAAAAAGGTTACTGAGTTAAAGTTTTGATCCGGAGATTGAGTCTAATTAGGTTTGTTTGGGCCTCCAAACAAACTTTTGGACCCAAGTTCAAAATTGGAAAAGATCACTCTAGAGAGTTTGGAACTTCAAGATTACAAAACTTTTACTTGTAAAAATTGTATAAAGTAGTGTAGAATTTATTTTGGACCTTGTATTTTGACCGAACAAAATAGGATTTTGGACCTTATATTCTGGGGCAAGTAGTGTAGGATTTTTGGCCTTTAAGCTCATAAAAATAAGTGATAACAATCTTTGAAAGAAGCCTCTAAGAAAGTCCCACCAAGAAAAAATGAGTTTAAGAAGGCATTACATGATATTTCAAGTAGGCCTCATATGAGAGCTTCTTTTGTCACTTGTCCACCTTTCATTGAAGAATATTTGAAGCTTGGGCTACAAGTTACCTTTGTCACATGACATTCTCTCAACGAAGAGGACCACCATCTTCACTCATGACTTGTCACTTGTCAAGCTTCTATCAGAGAGTTTTTGAAAACTTACAAGACAAGTCATCTTTTAGTCTATAAATAGGTGACTCTTGTAATTAAAAATCCAGATTTTGAATGAATAAGAATTGAAGTATTGCCCAAATGCCTCTTCTTCTAGAAGCTCTATCTAGAGTGGTCTCAAATTTCTAAACTCTCTATTTTTCTCCTAATGTTGGCCTAGCCTAACTCTTTTTCACTTCCTACTCCATCTCACACGTCCAAAACCTTGCCAATTTCGTTACCTGGTCTTCAAAGATTACAAACCACACACATTAAAATAAAGCATGCAATTAAAGCTAGAATTACATCACTGTGAGTTTAAAAGAGGAAATATTTACATCAATAAAGAATTTTCACAAGTATGGTCACTAGCCTAAAGGATGCAATGTCACATTTATCACCCTTATTCTTGAAAGTTCAAAATCCACATAACCTAAAGGAATATGGGTCAATTTAGTTAGTTGGATACATGTACAAAATTGTCTCAAAACTTTTAGAAAATAGAATAAAGAAAGTACTACCAAAAGTGATAAATCAAACATAAACTACATTTACACAGTGGCGGCTCAAGGTTTTAATAAGCCTAAAGCGAATAGAAAAATGAGACATTTTTAAATTTATAAAATAATTAAAATTATAATATTTTTATCTAAAATTTAGTTTTTAAGTTTTTTGTAATGCAAAATTATCTATTAAATTATCATAATTAATTTCATTTAAAAAATATTTTTAATAGACAATAAATCTAATCCGTTTAATCTTTGTTGAAACATTGTTGATCTTAAATAAGATTTTATTAGTTTAAGTTTTGAGAAACTCCTTTCAACTGAAGCAACTGATACTGGAATTATTAATATTATCCTATATGCTATATATGCATTTGAAAAATATAATTTGTAACTTCTAAATTCTTTTCCTTGAATTTATACAATAATAAAAAATATAAAAAAAATTTGGATCAATTGATCAATCTTATTATTTTTACCTAATATTGATGCACTCAAAAGGAGCGAAAGTGAACACAAAGCTCCAAGTATATTCTCAATCAATCTACTGCTCAAAGCTCCAGCAAAAATGCACAATATAAAATAATGAAATATGAAATGAAATAATTTTGAAATTTAAAACAAGAAGAAAAGAAATAAATAAATAAAGAATGAGAGAAGTGGAAAAGTCAGACAATGATATGACATATAAAGAGAAGATATCAATCCCTGAAATATAAAGAAATAAATTAGAAAATTTTGAAAAAGATTACTTGACTCTTAAATTTTTTTTTAAATATTATTAATTTATTATAAGAAAGTTTCAACATTTAATATTATTTATAATACCAATATAAATTTAAAGCCACTAAATAATATTTATAGCATTAATATAAACTTAAAATCAATTAAAATATTTAAATTTTTAATTAAAATTTTATTAGTATAATTTTAAAATTAAATATTTTTTATTTTATAATAATATGTGAGTATTAGATTTTTTTTTAAATTTAAAAAATTTTAAAACCTAAAATATATTAAATTTTTTTAGACTTTTGTGACTTGAGACCTAAAATATATTAAATTATTTTAGACCTTTTAAGATTTTGAGACTTAAAAACTTTACCAGCTTCGCTTCGAAAAACCTTCATTTACGGTTGGTAAAAATTTATCAAACGATAGAAGTGTCCTTCGGGATATATATAAAAATATAAAAGGGGTTCTAACTTTCTATGGTGACTGGTTCATCGGAGGTAGAGTAGCAATATGGTCATCTTTGTAAGTGGTTTCCATTCTATTTGGTTTCTTTGTTTTTTGAAATTGTGAAATTTCATTATTTTAGTTTTGATTTAAGGTTGGTTTAGGTTGGATTTCGGTGAGAAAGGTTTACTTCGGTTAGGTTTATCTCTGGTGTGGTTGGGATTGATCCATGCTGGTTTAGGGCAAACGACCGCGGTCAGATATTCGATTTCAAATTGCAAATGCGTTGTTTTTAATTTTTTACATTTCGAAAAAAAAGTTAGAAATCTTTCGGAATTGGTTTTCCAAAATAGGATTTTTCATTAAAAAAAATTCTGAAATAGTCATTCCGGAATAAATTTTCAGAATGAAATATTTTAAATATGTTTTTGAAAAATAATTTCTAAAAATATATTCTAGAATCTGTTTTTCGAAACATATTCTGAAAATATTTCAAATTTTATTTTCTGAAAACATATTCTGGAATAGTACTCTCGAAAATACTTTATACACCTTCAAAACTGATAAGGGTATAACTGTTATTTTAAAAAATTGATGGGATTGTTGCAGGAAGTAATTATCTAAGAAATATGTTGGAGACAAGAAATTGGAGTCTTATGTGAATCTGTGGACCATCTGGGCTCAGGTGTGTTAGGTAGTTGCTTCCTTTTTAGAATATCATAATTGTTTTTGACAATATTATTTTGAAAGGAGAGTGTAATGTATGTTATCGAAAAGAGATTTCATGGAGATTGAAGATGATTCATGGTAAGTGACATCGTCATCACAAGAAGAGGAGCATCGGAGCACCATCAAAATAAGTGGAGAAGCTAAGGAACATCATTGGAGGCAGTGGAGCTTCAGTCACAAAATGCCTTGACAGAAAAGACTCAACTTAAAAATATTGAATTTTTGAATTCCTGACAACATCTTTGTTAAACCTCAGTGAGAATATGTGGCAGAGAATAAAGTGCTACACAGAAGGACGATAAATTAGCTAATGAAAATTGAGCATAGTTGCAAGCATAGTACAATGTTTCTTGGATTATCTTCTTCTATCCTGGATAACTTTGATGCGTTCCAATGTTTCAAGAACATCTTTCATGGGAGGACGTTTTTTAGGGTCACGTTGAAGGCATTTTAGAGTTAAATGTGCTGCTTTCATTGCTGCCTTGGTGGAATACTCACCCTCTAATCTCTCATCCATTATGCTTATCAACTTAGTTTTATCAGAAAGAGAAGGCTTAGCCCATTCAATCAGATTCTGCTGCTCTAAGGCCCTGTTTCTATCAAATGCCCGCAACCCTGTCAGAATTTCAAGCAGCACTACCCCAAAACCATAAACATCACTCTTCACATACAAGTGCCCTGTTCAATCACAACACAATAGGATCAAACTCTTTCTTATGTTTCAACAAAGCAACCATCTAACTATGTGTGTAGATATGATGATCACCTGTTGCAACGTATTCTGGAGCAGCATACCCATATGTGCCCATGATCCTTGTAGTCACGTGTGAATCTCCCCCAGAAGGGCCTAATTTCGCCAACCCAAAATCTGATATTTTTGCATTGAAATCCTGCAAAAGATGAATAAACATTTGCTTACAAATTAGATTTGTGGATTTTCTATGTTTCTTTAGAAGTCTTTTTAGAGAAATTTTTTCCAACATAGATTCATAAGAGAAATGTAAGAGAGGAATAGTAGGTAAAAATAGCAAACCTCATCAAGGAGTATATTGGAGGCTTTGAAATCTCTGTATATGATTTGCTTTTGTGAGGTGTGCAAGAAAGCCAAGCCTCTAGCTGCATCAATAGCTATTTTGAGTCTGGTGTTCCAAGACAGTGTTTCTGTATTTCCTAATTAGAAACAAAAAAACAAAGAGAATGAGCTACACTAAAAAAAAACAAATCCATGACCAACATGTATTTTAGTTGTCTAAAGCTCATACTTCTAAAGAGATGATTCTCCAAGCTTCCCTTTGGCATGAATTCATACACAAGTAGAAATTCCATATCCTCACAACAGTAACCCAAAAGCTTGACCAGGTTTGGATGAGAAATTCTTCCTAGAAAATTGATTTCTGACTGCAGTGTCATATAAAACAGGGCAAGATGTTACAAACTCAGATAGCCTGCTTGGAGTGGAATACAAACTTAATTTCTTTAAAATAATCATTTTCTCAAGTACTTTAAAAAGCTTTTGAAAAAAAAAATATCCAATCAAACATAAAAGAAAATCTCTGATACTGGTTGAAACTAATAAATTAATAAAAAGTATGCTAAAAAAGGTTATTATTTTTTGCACAGATTGTTGAGATGATAATTTTTAATTAAAGAAAATATATGAACTAACAATTGGTTCAAGAGGAATGTTACTTATATAATAAAGTTTATTATATTTTTTTCACTTACTTTTTCTCTATATCTGTATCACATTTGACAATTGCTAATAAAAATGTTTAAAAGCAATTAAAAATGCTTAATAAAAAGTGTCTAATGTTTCTTAATCAGTACCTCCGGATTAAGAGAAACCCTATCCATAATGTTTTCCTATTAGGCCCTGTGGACCATGTTTTAGCCTTCTTTTTGCGTGTGTTTCAAACAACACGAGATTCCTTCAACAAGATTATTAAAATAATTAGATTAAAAACGTGAGTTCGTTAGATATGTCAAATGTTTTATTAATCAAAGCCTCAAGAACACTTTATAAAGCAGTGTTTGGTGTCAAACATTAGGTGTGACTGCATTAGCATAATGCAAATTAATTAATCAACATTTAATTTACAAAATTAAGAAATATGCCGAGTGGAAATTACACTAACCTGCCACTCCTGAAATCCCTGCAAACTCTCGGAATTCAATTTCTTAACAGCAACAACCATTCCAGAACCAGCTTTGGTTGGTGTCAGAGTTTTCTCATGCAACCATCCCTTGTAAACTTTCCCGAACCCTCCTTCTCCAAGCAATGCGTCAGACCTGAAACTCTTCGTTGCTGCTTTCAGATCTGAAAAATTGAACTGCTTCAACTTCCTCGTTTCCAGTGTCGGACACACAACGTTGTTGCTACTACTGATACTACTTCTGCTGCTTCCTCCATTAACACTTGTGCCTTCACGCCCTGAACCTGCATGTAGCATAAAATCACATCAAATCACTGATTCTCTCTCCCTTTTGATATGAAACTGAAAACATGAAGCAGTTGGTGACTTGCCCGAATAGTGAAGAGAGTTAGAGGGTGTTTGGTGAGGAACTGGAGAAGCAAAGCAGAGACCCATGTTCAGTGTTAATTACTTAAAATGGAGAATGAATTAACTGAAAAACCAAACAATAACTAATGAAAGGATGTTGTTTGATTGAGTGGTATTTATAATGTTGTGTTTGCCGTGTTGGCCTCGCGTTTTGGGTATCAGACAAATTTTTGATAATGAAAGTGAATGACAGTGAATCAAGTCATCTTAAATATTCATAATAGCCACGTTTTTGCTTAGAAAGTCTGCGCTTTCAAAAGCAATAGGAAAAAGAACGCAACGTGGACCTATGTCACAGAGTTATTTTATTTATTTATTTTTTATTATTATTACATTAGTATAGGTTGGACAATTTTTTTTAAACACGTGGTGTTTTTTCCAAGGCTGCGGGAACCTTGTTAATGTGTGTGTCAATTTCTTCTTTAAAACACTCTTGACAGAATGATTGGCTGGAGAGACATCATCACATTTTGGTACTCAAATAAACACTAACGAGGAATGGGGTTGCTTTTGGAACTAAGAACTTTTTTCCCCAAAACAGATAAATGGGTTTAAAATAAAGAAATGGTATTTGAGATATAAATTTAAAATTTTTCTTCCAAAATAGAGACATGAGTTTACATTAAAGAACTTTTTTTTTTTGTCTTATTTAAAATCGTGTAAAAAAACATATTTAAGTTGTAAAAGATCGTAACTTAGTTAAACTTAAACTATTAGCTCTGAATTTAGTTTATATATATAATTATCTTTAATTTAATAATTATTATAATTTCATTTGTCAGAGTGATATTGTCATATTTCATACTCTCTGTCTTTAAAAGTAGTAGACTCGTCGTAACTATTTTTTATTAAAAATTTGGTCAATTTAATAAATAACTATAGATTTATCTATAATTGTAACATTTTATTTAAAAAATTAATATGATAATAATAATAACAATGGGGTTTTAATTTTTAAAATCAAACAATTTAATTTTTCAATTTTATTACATTTACACTATTTAAGAACTTAAATATTAAGAATATGTAAGTTAAAAATACAATAGACAATTAAAAATAATTTATAAAGAGACAAAAAAAAATAAAAATAATATCTCATAACTAGAAACAGAAAAAATGTATTATAGCTTGATAAATACTGATAACTAGCATTCTAAAACATAGATTAAAAAGTGAAAGCATCTTTTGTATTAAATAATTAAAATATTTACGTATAAAAATTAATTAATACAAGACTTTCTTTTTAGAGACTGAACAAGACTGGAAAACAAATCTTAGTCTAGCATAATGAGATCACTGTAAGTTCTTGTCGTTCGAAATATTTAATGCAGTTGATTGCAGGAAATAATTAAATAACATATACTTAAGTATCCGTATTTTTATCATTAATTGGTAAAAAAGTGAGGTTAATATTTTATAAATGAAAGACTTTGCGCGTATACATTTTGGATCTTATGTACGTTCTACGAAACGATGATAACATTTTATAAGTAAATTTGCATACGCGTTTTCCTGTGCCAGAGCACCATTTGTTTTCTTATGATACAAATGCTCTAATTATTGGAGAAGAAGCTTCATGGGTATTTGGTCTGTATTTGTTATGGTGTGAAATCCACAAAAAGAGCAATTGAAAAAAGCTTTTGGCCCTCTTCCTGGAGCCATCATCGTAGCTCTTAGTGTCGCTTGTACAGTGCTATTGGGACCTCTCGTCACTGTCGGAAGTCATTGTCAATGTGGTGTTCTCCGTTTGAGATAACTCGCCCTTGTGTGTTGCCGCCACATACACATACGATCGTATATCCTTTTCATATTTGAATTAAACCATCTATAGATTTGAGAATGAATTTAAAGAAAGAAACAAACAAAAATAAATAAAAAGTAAGTGTGTTTGGATTAGAATAAATGATGAAAAAAAATTATGAAGATTTGTAAGTAATGTGATAAATGTAATTGATAAAATAATTTTTTAATTAATAAAATTGTAAGATTATAAATTTATCTTTATAGTTTAATTAATTTAAAATAAAATATGATTAAATAAATTTTTTAAATTATTTAAAATACTAAATAATATAAATCTTAAATTATTTAATGTCTTACTTAAAAAATTTTGAAATAAATAAAATTATTTAATTATTCAAAACCCTAAATAAATCAAAATCCTAAACTTAAAACCTGAAACCATAAATCTTAAATCTTAAATTGTAATCCCTAAACCCTAAATTGTAGCCTAGAATCTTAAATCCTCAACTATCAACCCTAATGTGCTAAATAAACATGCTAAATAAACATGGGCATCAGACTATAAACTAACAACCATCTAAATTTCAATCAATGCAAGCACAATCATAGAACAAAAAAAAATATGGGTGTGATTGATTATCTATCGTGACATAATCCATTATGTATTAAATTTTACACAATCGATTATGTATACATGAATAAAACATATAATATATTATGTATGTAGATTATCGATTATTTCTAAAAAAATATATGTATAATCAATTATGTTATTTATGATAATCGATTATTAGTTTCAGGAGCCTTCATCTTTCACGTTCTGATCAAGCCACCACCACAACATCACACAAGGTCATACCATTATCACAACCTACATTCACATATCACCTTAGCCATGAGGAGTGATCATGGATAGTGAAAAGGTAAAAGACACATTCACCGTTTCACATGTGTTAGAGTGACTTTCTCTTTCTTGCTTCACAAGATGGGCGAGACGTGTAAATTGCTCTCCTTCCAAATCAACACTCTTATCCTCACGCACATCATCTAATCCAAACCTATATCTTTTCTTGTTGTGTACACAATAAATAGGTCGAAACAAATACAACATAAAACATTATATCAATTTTATCCTCTTGTCTTTTACACATAAAATGTGTTATATCTCCATTTTCATGACCTTGCATATATATTTCTAATTTTTATTATACTGTTTTAAATATTAATTAAATAATTTTTATGAAAAAAAATATAAAAAAATATTATATTAATGATTCAACGTCAAAATAATTTACACAAATATATAAAGATTTATACAATGGAACGCTTGAAATTGATAGTAAGACATTATCACAAGATAAAAAGATAAATAATAAATAAAAATATTAGAAATGTGTGTCATAGAAAAAGTTTAATTTAATAAAATTGAGACTTATCTTTATAGATTGTGAGGAAAGAAAAAGAATCTTCGAGATGTGATTGAGTTTTGTGGATACCAAATGAGTCCGACAATTTAAAAAGAATGAAAAATTGAATAAATAAAGATTCTTCAAAATAAAATAAAAGACAAAAAGTAATAGTGAAAATAAGCTTCGTTAAGTTTTTTTTTCTTTGACTAACATAAATTTATTAAATTATCTAATAAACTAAAAGTGTTTTATTAATTTAAAACATGGATAGATATGTGAAAGCCACACTCGTTCTTTTTTAATATAACTAAGACTAAAACACTCTTGACTTATATAAAGGTTAAGTGTGATAATCTTAACGTTGTTTTTTTTATTAGTATCGGGGAAGACTTCTTTAACTAACTAAATTAGATCATTTTAATTCTTTTTTCTCACATCCTTAAATTTTATTTGACTTTGATGTTATGTCATAGTTATTTTCCTAATCAATGCTAGTGAAGTTTTTTTTTTTTTTTTTTTTTCGATTGATGGGAATGGTATTTTTAGATTAGTGTAAGGCACTTCCTTTTTCTATTCTATATCAAATGAGACTATTATTGATTGATATAAATTGAAGTTTTCTTCTACCAATATCAATTAGTTGTTTCTTTGGAACAATATTTTTTTAGTCAACCTTGAAACATATTAGTCAGAATTTTCTTAATCAGTATCGGAAAAAGGTATTTTTTATAGAATATTAACTATTTTTTTTTCAATTAATATTTATCTGATATAAGCACTAATTATGTTTTATTAACAACACCAATGTCACTTAGGATATTTTTTATATTGATGGATAACTCTTTGTATAAGCATCTAACCTAATTATCCTTTCACAAAACGGAATATTTCCCCCCTTCCCAATGTGACTAATTCAATAAAAATAAGAAAAGCATACATAGAGCTGACAACCTCTATCTACTGCACATCTTAACCTAAGTGCCTATTGATTTACGTTTCATATACCTTCACAACAGTGCAGAACATAGGGATGATAAATTGGCTACTGGAAACTGTTGGTAGTTGAAAACCTAGAACAATGTTTATTTCTTTTCCTCCTTCTAACGTTGTTGATAGCTTGGATGCTTTCCAATGTGTCAAGAACATGTTTCATAGAAGGACGTTTATGACGGTCAGTGTCAAGGCATTGGAGAGTAAGCTGTGCTGCTTTGAGTGCTGCCTTGGTTGAACACTGACCCTCAATCTTCTCATCCATAATATCACTTTTCAACTTCGTTTTATCAGACAGATAAGGCTTCATCCACTCCACCAGATTCTGCTGTTCTGAAGGGCGTTTTATATCAAGTGCCCGCATCCCTTTAAGTATTTCAAGCAGCACCACACCAAATCCATAAACATCACTTTTCACATAAAGGTGACCTGTTCAATCACAAAACCATTCAAACAAACTGCTTCATATCTTTCAACATGCATCAATTTATGTGTGTGCAGAAAAGATATATAATCACCTGTTGCAATGTATTCTGGAGCAGCATAGCCATATGTTCCTATGATCCTCGTAGTCACGTGTGAATCTCCCGCAGAAGGGCCCAATTTCGCCAAACCAAAATCTGATATTTTGGCGTTGAAATCCTGCAACCACAAACCTTTCTTTTACTTTTCTTCGTATCATTTCTTTGTATAATTAAGTTTTCGAGAACTTTATCTTTTTATAACATTTGTTTTAAATTGTTTATTGTATTAACAAAATATTCATAATACTTTAATATTGTATCTATCAATAAACAATGGATGTTAACTAATTTGTTAGACTGTCTTTTTCACAATTATATATAGAGAAGACGAGTCAAAAGTAGAAAATTCATTAGTCAATTAAATGTAAATTGATATATATATATATATATATATATAATTTTACCGAGTAATTAATATAAGTTGTGGATGCATTTAATATCATTGATTAAATACATTCCTTAATTTTTGTGTAGTTAAAGAAGTCCCGTGTGTCAAATTAATAATAATATAAATTATAAAGAATATAAAACATAGATGTAAATTTTAAATGTTTGTTTGTGTTTTTCATTAGAGATATAGTTCTTACGTAATAAAAAGTTTGCTTTAATGGATTTAAAGAACGATATCAAAGTCGATAAAAGGCAAACATGGAAAGAAACTAAAATGAATGAATAAGGAAAGGTGGTGGTGATGGTTGTGAGGTCATGTACGAGAAATATTTGTCTGTATATAAAAAAAAATAACCCACAACATGTCAGAAATTTTGTTGCTTTAAGAAAAATATTGTGCCCGTAATTTTTATGAGAAAAAATTAATGACATTTTATTACATATTATATTAAATTAACCTAATTAAAGTTATCAAATGATTTTTGTTCAATGGGATTGAGTTAATTATACCCTATGGAAAATAAAGTCTTACATTTTGAGATGCAACTTTATAGCAAAGTTTAGTTAATAAAATAACTTGTATCCAAATTCATAAACTTACCATATAACCCAACAAAACTTAGAGACTGGTGCACGTAAATCTCTAACGCGATTAATAGTTACTTACACATCATCTTTAACGTGATTATCTTAAACCGGAATCTTAAATATATATAATTTCATTTCTCATTATAAGGGAAAAGGTAGAATTAATATAATAAAAGAGAGGAATAGCAAACCTCATCAAGTAGTATATTGGAGGCTTTGAAATCTCTGTATATGATTTTCTTCTCTGAGGTGTGCAAGTAAGCCAAGCCCCGAGCTGCACCAATAGCTATTTTGAGCCGAGTGTCCCAAGACAATGGTACTGTGTTGTTATTTCCTATTGCGAACAAAGAAAATGAACTAAACTCAAATAAATTCCATGGTGAACAAATATGTATTAAATTTAACATATTTAAAGTTCATACTCCAAAATAGATGAGTCTCCAAGCTTCCCTTTGGCATGAATTCATACACAAGGAGAAACTCCACATCGTCACAGCAGTAGCCCAAAAGTTTGACCAGGTTTGGGTGAGAAACTGTTCCTAAAAAAGTGATTTCTGACTGCATTATATAACCAGAGCCAGATCTTACAATGTCAGATATCGGGGTTGGTTGGAATCTTGCAAGAAGTACGATAGTGTTTGAAGTGATAGTTTCATTACAAGAAATCATTCGATCAAGCATACATTAAACCCCTCGTACTTATTTTCTTGTGTTTTCTTCATATTTGCTTAATTAATAATAAAAAATAAGATAGAAAATGCTATCATCTATAAAAATACCACTGAAGTATCAGTTTTCAATTAAATAAATATGAATTTAAGATAAAATTATTAACAGTTTTAACTAAGATTTGTAGTTGATCTGGTTGAAAGGGAAGTTTCCTTATTGTGAAGGGTTGACTTTTGGGTATGGTATCGTTATCCTAAGAATGAGAGTGAGGAACATGAGTCCTTCATTCACGCCAAGACCAAGTTCAAGTTTTCATGTACCAAACTACATACCTCATCATTTTTCTTTCACCAGATTTTCCAGTCAAGATATTTTGTTTACCCTCTTATTATCTACAAAAACATGAATGTCGACTCGGTAACAAAACAAGGTCTTTTAATTACTTTCACTTTCTTCCCAACTTAACTTTTCTCATTTTCTTTCTTTATCGGTTCATTGATTGATATAAAATTCTAAAATAGCAGGCATCTAATCTTATAACTAAGAGCATTTAAACCGCTGTATAAAAACTAATGTTACAGACAATTTACTAAGGTTTTTGTTTGCCAAACTTTGTTTAAGAGATGAAAAAGGTGGAAACTAACCTGCCATTCCCGAAGACCCTGCATGCTTTCTGGATTCAACTTTTTGATAGCTACCATGATTCCAGAACCAGGTTTGGTTGGTGTCAGAGTTTTCTCATGCAACCATCCTTTGTAAACTTTCCCGAAGCCTCCTTCTCCGAGCAATGCATCCGATTTGAAACCCTTCGTAGCAGCTTTCAGCTCCGCGAAACTAAACTCCTTCAAGCTCCTCATTCCCACACTCGAACAAACAATGCTACTGCTATTACTGTTACTGTTACCACTGCTTCCGACAACTCCAGACTCCTCCGAAACTTCTCGCTTTCCTTCCACGCTCCCCAGCAAGTCCTTACTCCCAGGCGCTGAACCTGAATCATGCCAACAACCGTGCTTTTTGTTTCTTTCTTGGTATATATACAAAAAAAAATAGTATATTATAGATATTATTGGATATAATGAGAAGAAAAAAAATTGAGAACCTAATTGAGGGGATGTGGAGTCGGGTGATTGTCGGCGAGCGGGGGAAGCAAAACAGACACCCATGTTTAATGAATAAAAAACGAAGAACGAACGATGGAGGATTAGGAAGAGAGATGAAGAAGAAGAAGCAGCAGTGACAGGTACATAACATCAACATCGAAGATAATAGTGAGTTGACATATTTATATTCACCTTTGCCGTGTTGGGCACGCGTTATCTCAACCTTTTACACACGCGCCCCTTTCCAAAATCTGTTTTTCAAAAGCATTTATGTGACCCGGTTAAATAATACATACACGCCCTTAATTTTTATTATATTTAATACTTTAATACAATTTTGTATATTATTTCATTATTACTATGATTTGTTATTTTTTTTGTCAGAATAAATGTAATATTTTTATTTATGAATATATAGATCATATTTTTATGTTACAAGTGTTATATTACGATATTATGCTTCCATGCAATCATTTGATATATTGAATGATAAAAATATTTAATCCTCCTTTTAAATCACATTCTATTATCTTTTTTATTACTATAAAACACATTTAATCTGTACACAGTGATGGTATGCAGTTTACACAGAAAATTTGATAACAACTTAAGGAACGACCATTGACTTGTATATCTCTGTGTCTGATTTCGATTTATATTCCTATTTTCAGAAAACCTTTGCCTCAACTTGCATGCATATGCTTCCAACTTGCAAAAATCAAGAACATGTCACAAAACAACACAACTAGAAATTTCTAAGATATATGTAAATTCATTATGTGGTCTTAATTTTGCTGTTCTTTATCAGTTTTGGTCTTGGTATTTCAAATGAGGGGGGACTGAATTCATTTGAGGATAGAGAAATGAGAAAGAAATTGAATGTGTATTACGACAAATTAAAAATGGCACTCTTAAATTATATCTAATAATTTAACTAATTGTTTGAGTTATGCTCTATTTGTTATGTTGTTTAGAATATGGTTCTTCTGAAATAGTTTATTCCCTATGACTCTTAATTATCTAAATGTTTATCATAAGAGTCTATATTAGAAAAACATCCATTGTCGGTTTAAATTAATAAATAGAAAACTTTATTTGATGATTTTACGATAAAACTTACTTTTAAATTCATATAAAATAATTTTTAATACTTACGAATTCGCATTCGGATGCATATAGTATATTGTTATGTGGTTCAAAGAATAACTTCCTATTAAATTGGTTCTAGTGATAATCAATGTATTAAGTGTTAACTTATTTATGAAACTTTATCATATTTACTTTTACATTTTTTTAATTCATGTCACATTAATAATGTAAAATCTTGTTTTTACACTAGTAAAAACTATAGAAATTGTAATTAAGGTGAGCCAAAATAATCTATCTTACATAAATAAAGTAACTTATTATAGACTAATAGATAACATACTTACAAAACTTGAAAATAAAATATTAAACATATTTTTATTTATGAGAAAATTTATTTCTTCTGGTTTGATTTAAAAAAGAAATAGATATTCTTATATAAATTTCTTAAAGCACAAATAGGTGTAATGTTTTTCTCAATTTTGGTTTCTTTAATTGGAGAGACTAGTCTTTTTTTTAAAAAAATAATTAAGTCAATATATTTTGAAAAAGTTTTTTATTTATCTATATATATATATATATATATATATATATATTTATTGATTTAATCTGTTGTTATTTATGGATATAATTTTTTAAAAGTGTATTGTCCTAGTGATGTTATTGTCTTTTATAAGTGTATGATGAGAATATCCATAATATATATATATTATATGATAAATATTTTTAAACCTTGTATGTAATAATGTTGCATATAGTAGGGAAAGTACTAAAATTATAGTATACTATTTTATTTTTCTATATATTATGTATGTATCATTTTAGAAACTTTGATGTTTCGTTATGGTGAAATATATTATAGTAATATATATTACTTTTATACCTAATTAAGTTAGAATTTGTGGGTGTTACACACTTTAAGTTATTTTCGATGAATAATTGGTTGTGGAGGTTATTTTCTTAATTCGTACAGTTTGTTTTTTTCTTTGGAGAGTCGCCTGTTATTTGGTATGTCGAATATTGAGTGTCAGACTTCAATGTGAGGCTCCTATGGGAAGGAAAGACACCTGCAAAAAGACGTTCCGATGTCAAAATTAGTATCTGGATATCGGACCAATTATCTTGGAGTTCGAAATCGTATGACTTTGATATTTGTAGAAGTCAAAATTTGTACGGACATGCTATGATAAGTCGAGATCCCTAACTGTGGCAACTTTTTGCAAACCGCTGGTGTCAGCATTTATTGGCTGAGCTGACATTTGTACAAAGTGATATTAGACGGTTACTATGCGGGCTTGGGCGATTACTACTCAATTTATACAGCATAGTTTATACTGCATAATGATCGTCCATACCGATACAGTTTTCTTTAATAATTATAAATATCAGTTAATTTTCCTTGATTTTTTCTAAATATTGTGTTAAATAAGTAAAAATAATATATAAATCCCTAAAAATTAAGATAGCATATTATAACTACTATAAAATATATTTTTTCCCTCACGTGGAAGGCACCGGTTACACACCAATCAGGGAGATCTCTCGTGTAATTCGTTCAAAAAGATAAAACAAGCACTTCAATAATTTTTGTCTTTACAACTTAGTGTTATTCTTTTTAGTATGTATAGAAGAGACTCTATTTTCATTCTTGTAAATTTGGAATGGATCATTCCTTTATCTATAGTGTTAAATCATCGAAGAAAGAACTAATTATAAATTCAATTATATTACCATATCATATATTTACTTTGACAACATCATGATCGTTTATATTTATGTCTATAAACATCATGTTACACATCAAAGGTGTTATGCTATTGTCTTTGACCAGATACCTTGGAAGTCATCATATCAAACAGTAAAGATGGCATGTCGTCATGTTATGTCAGTAATAATAATAATAATAATATGTCATCATGTGGCACTAATCATATTTTACAAGACAAAAAATTATTTGTCGATCTGTATCTTTTTGTCTTATTTAATTTCAATAAAGGAGAAGGAATTTGAACTGAGAAAATTATAAAAAAAAAAAACATTCTTTTGAATTAAAAGTCAAAAATTGCTAAATTAGAATAAAAAAATAGCTGCACCCCATACACTACAAGCAGCTAACTTCAGCGACAGTTTCTTTTTTTATTATTACTTTTACCAAAATAAATCAAATAAAATAACACACTTTATTTCTCAACTTAGTTTCATTTACAGTGTAAATTTAGAATTCTCCTTTTGAGCTGAATTCTCAACCGTGAATAATATTTTTAATTTCAAGAAATAGGTTAGAATTTCACCTTTGATTTTTTTTTTTTTGCTTTTACAATTTTCTTAAAAAAGGAAAGAAGAAAAATTTTAAAATAAAAAATTATAATAAATAAAATTAATTAAAATTAATTAATTAAAATATTGAGATTAATTTTAATTTGGCATGGGAGAAAAAAATTCAGTATAAATAAACTTTAGAAAAAATTGAGTATAATCCTACTTTGATTTTGTAATATATGTGAGAATTAAAAATTATTATTTTAATAATTTGCACAACAATTGAATGAAAGATAAAAGAAAATATAAAATTTTATGTCATTATTATTATAACATTAACATATTATTATGATGAATTAAATCATTTAACAATTTTATTATAATGAATTGAAAAATTATAATTTAAAAAATGGTATAACATCAATTAATGCAATGCTAGTTAAAATTTAGGATTAATTTTAAAATTGAAGGTTTATAAAATATTTAAATATTTTTAACTTTAAATATCATTTTAAAGAAAATTTTAAAAATTAAAATATTTCATCATCGATTAGTTGAGATTTTATTACAAAACAATTTTGCTTCAATGACAAACTCAAATTGTCAATCCTAAATTGTCTTTTAGCACAGAAAAATCATCATTGATAAGAATTTGACACTACCCGAAGGAGGAAGTTAACAAGAAATATGGTATTCCGCGGAATTAAACATAGACTCAAATAGCGTGTTTTGTCTCACTATATTTGTTTATTCCTCCATCTAAGTCACCGTCCAGGAAACAAATTGCTCTATAATTTGTAACCAATAACACATCAAGTTAGTGGACAGAGACACATCACATACGACACACCGAAGCAAAACATTATCTTAAGTTTGAATTTAAGGAGTGATGGAATATAAGAAGCATGCGCATGCACATATCACATAGCTTCGAGGAAATTAAGAGTGTCATCATTCAACCAACTAATTGAAATAGAATCTTCCCAAGAGCTTTTTCACCTTATACATCACCTAACACCTGAATGCTTTATTCAAAGTGCTTTTAACCCAAAACAACTCTTTAGTTGCTTGTTTTCCAAAACTACTTAAGTATGATCCACGTTCATCAACTTGTATTCCTTTCCGGGTCAATGTTATAGTAATAAATCTCATAATTATACAATTAGAAGCAACGATTAAGAGGGAGGAAAAGGAAAGGGAATTGAGCACTATAGAGGTTGTAAGTTTCCTTTGGATGTTCCAATCCATATATAAGTCAAAAGTAAATCTGAGGGTCAAAATGCCCTGTTAGAGGCTGTGTATACGTTTCAACTTTCATGTCATTCTGCAACGTCCAAACTATGGTTTCTGTTATGTTGTGTTGGATACTGTGGAATTCTGTTTTCCAACAGCTCTAGCTCTGTGTCTTCTTTTGAAAACATCTTGCCGGAATCTCTTGGTCTCACTTTGGATGTCCATGAAGGGTTTCTTCTCTATGTTTTCCTTTTCACTCACTAACATCTTTTGTCTCTTGGCCACTGCCATTGCTGCTTCTATGTCGTCCAATTCTTGGTTCTTTGCCTCTTCCTGCATGTGTCCCACATTTTGTAAATCAGTCAGTGTTACCTAAATAGAAACCATCTTTTTATTATGTGCTTGTTGGAGTATAGAACCAAAGATTACAACGTCCACAAAATCGAAGTATTTTCAAACAAAATCCACTTTAAGCTTGGTAAAAGGGAAGCACAAAAGTAAATAAAATAGAACGATTTGTAGACCCATGGGAACATAAAACTAATCAACAAAATTAGGCGCTAATGTCAAAGTTCATCTATCTTTCCAAAACTATACATATAATACTTAATTTTAAATGAATATTAATGAAACTGCAAGAGAGAACTCAACATATTGGATGTACTAGGTTTGACAAAGGAATAAGAAAATTATGCACAATAATGCGTCAAACTGCACTTCAAAATGCTTCACCCATTCCATGTCTTCAAAATGTGAAAACTAAATTAAATTATTTTAGCTATCATGAACTGTAAGTTCAGGAATTCAACCATGTTGGCTACCAATCTCCACTCCCTCATTATAATAATATTAGTCAGAAAGGAAGGTCGCATGTTGGTTACAGCTAACAAATAAGTCACCACGCATTTTCTTGGCGGCATATTTCAAATATAATCTTAGTTCAACAGGTAGGTTGCATGCACTTCAACCAAATTGCATGTTAAAAGAAATAAATTTTAGTTCCAGTGGTGACAGTAAAAGGATAAAAATAGTTCTTGAAATGAGTAAACAGTGACAATAGTGTTAAAAATCATCAAATTAAAAAGGCTTAGAAAGAAGGACCTGAAGATCATGAATGAGACTGTCCAGTGACTTGATCTTCCTATGAGGCCAGCGGGGAATCCCAAATTCTCTGCACTTTCTCTTGAGAACAGTGAGTCCAACATTTAGATTTTTTGATGCTTCTACTATAGGCATACCAAAGTACTGAACCAAATCTGATAAGGAAATTTTTGCTACAAGGTCACTGGGTGCTCTCTTTTTTTTCCCTAGCAAACCTGCAAACTCACTCCTTATCTGTTAGATATAAACAATATGCATGGCTTATTAACTCAACACTAGGAAGGGAGGAGAATTTATGTACAGGATAGAAATTTTTTTCTTTTTGGGTCCAAGAGTAAGACTATCCAAGAACAAATGTTTACTCCAACTAAACCTAGTCAAGCTCAGTGATTTCATTTAAGGAGGTGAAGCAAATGTCACTTTGCAACGTATGTATAGTATCCAAAATTCCTTTTTAATAGATGAAGTGTATACAGCAAATAAGACTGAGCTGCTGGAACAAAGGGAATGCCATCAAGATTGGGAGCAACATGGTATACAGGATTCAAGTTAGTAATATCAATCCTTCAAAAGAGAGAAACATCAGAAGTTTTAAAACCTAAAATATTACACTCCATTAGTACAGTCATCAAAGAAGATTAATATATTTGATTAGCAATTCAGAACTGTAGATTTAAGTTACAACTTACAACAATATAGTCATGACAGTAAAAACTTTCATCAAGCGAATTTAAAGATTGAATATGTCCATATAGTAGCAAAGCTGAAGAATAAACTGCGAGAGTATTGACTCTGAACCTGGTGAGCTTTCAAGATCTGTCTCATTGTCCAGTAACTTAGACTCGTCTTCTTCATAAGGAAGATAATTGAGATCCTGATCAAGAACGGGAAAGACTTTTTCTAATGGTTGGAAATTGTTGTTTTTTCCTTGACATTCTTCCCCTGTAGAGTCTAGAGTTTTATCTTTGTCTCCCTCATTCCTGTTCAACTTGTATATCATGTGGAGATCACGGAGCAAGTTTGGAATCATCTTAAGCTTTGGGTTTCTGAAAAATCAAAATGAATAATAAGATTGAGAGTTAGATAAATGATAATTTACTCTGTAGAAGTACTCAAAAACAAGATGGATAAGCTTAGAAAATTTTAAATTTGTAAATGTGGTGCCACAGTTGTGTAGAGAGATATTTTGGAGTCATACAGTTGTCAAGGTTTTAATCACCCAAAGTTTATGATACAGTGAAATAGTGAATTCAAGATAAGGCTATTAAGAATATAGGCATGTCATACCAAACATAATAACAGTGCTAAAAAAATACATGCACAATTATGCATGCAATTTGCAGAACATGAAGAAAATGAAATAAATGAGATTTAAAATCCTGTAAAGGAAAAGATAACAACCAGGATAAAATATAGATATTTGGACATTCATAGAAGAAAAAGAGGATATAAGTTTTAGGGTATTTTAGAGAGAAGAAAGAAGGTGAGGAGAGTTAAAATAAGAAGTCATCTGCTCCTAGAAATTGAAGGTACTAAAGTATACCTTCCCCTCAAATTCATATTATAAAGAAAGTTATGCAAAATACCATTTTTTCTAATAACATACAGTACATGTTTTGGTATCGCCTTGTCCCCTTTAATTTGGAGGGTAAAAAATCAACTTTTTGTGAGGGGAAAGGAGATTGAAGAGAAATTGGTCTACCCTATTCCATTCCTTTTCTTTATAATTTAAATAAAATGCAAAGCATATATTCAAGTATTTTAGCTTCATACATAAAGTATCAACTTTATTCTTGATTCCCTTTCCTCCTCAAAGTGTAAACAAGGCAGTATTAGTTATTCTTTTATGTCCCGGTAAACCCAATTATATAACTATAATATTGCTAAAGGAAAGATGAATCTGAATGCCATTTACAAAATGGTTAAGTGAACATATTACATTGTCTTAGTACAGGAAGACAACAAAATGTTACTGATAAAGGGAAGAAAATTCTACAAGAAGATCTGTGCATGCATCTTCAATTTTTGGGTGTTTGAGGGAAAGGATGTCCCTAGTTTTCAACTTAAAACACATCCACTTTTTCTTTTCAGTAAAAGCAAACATCAGTTGCTTCATCCAAAGATGCTGTCACTCACTAAACTTTGCTTATTCTAGTCTGAAGCATTAGATTTGTTCTGTTTGTTATGTATCTACCAGTAAAATAGCATTATTTTGCCGTTCCCACTAAAAACTTCCACAACACCTTAACATCATTTGTTAAGTCTCATACTTCTCTATATTATTTCCCTGTATCTCTTTTTGTTGTGAGAATTATAAGTGAAAATATCATCACTCATAGGGACTATAAAAGTTAAGGGAATATATTTTCTAGATTTAATATCATTCCCCTTCCTGCTATTCCAACTTTTCCTGCTCTAGAATAATCAGTGACTTACTGCCATATACATACATAAAGAAATTTTGGGACACTACTAGATTTTTCTACTCCAATAAACTGGACTTGTAAATGAGAGTGGATCTTCAAAGAAAGGGTTATGTCAAGAGAAGGAAGAAAACTGTTATATGCCAAAGGCGTTTAATACCTTTCATTAGTGAAGAGAACATCTAGTGTTCTCTAGGAAAAACAGAGAATCCACATCCCTATCCTTTATAAATTATAAGTTTACAACCCAAAAGTAGACTTCCGTTAAAATGTATGTACAATCCTATTTGCACACATTACAAAATTTTGAGTCTCTATTTTAAATGTGATTGATTTAAGGTGGGGAAATCCTTTGACGCCTCTAAGAAATTAGTACATAATCATATATTCAAAAGGGACCATTCCGATTCACTAGAACATCTAGTGTTCTCTAATTCAAAGGACCAAACACGGCTAGTATGTAGGACTAAGGCAAGGCTTTAAACTGCAATTAAGGGTTACAGTTTTGTCGGGAATCCTTGATGCGACAAAAATCGGCAACACCACCTGCAATTGTGATCACAAACAATCGATCCAATACTTGCCGATTTCAGCCACAGACTGTTTTTCAAAACCTTGGGAGCAATGTCAAATTGCTGAATGCTAACGCAATCTGCCCATTAGGCCGCAATTTTGATCAAAACAACTCATAAAATAGCCAATTTCTGCTGCACACCCTCTTCAAAACCTAGGGATTAATGCCAAATTGCAGACAAATATGACATGCAGCCCGAATTGCGACCACATTCACTCCAAAACTTGCTTATTTCTGCTTCAGACCTTTTTCTGACTAATGTCAAAGACAAAAATACGGGCTAAGAAGATATACCTTGAGACCAACAAGAGCGGAGGAATGCGGCAAAATTGAGGAGTATGATCGGCATGAAACGCTAAGGTACAAAGCCACACTCCATTCTTGTACCCTTCGCACACTGCAGAAACATGAGATTTCACCAATCTAAGAATTGGGGTAGCCTGCATTTCCCCATAAGAGCCACAGTCCGAAAACACAAACTCCCTCTCAACTATCCTTTCCTCTCCATCCCCTTGCCGGTACACATGCAAGCTCCTCATCAACTCTGCAACCCACACACCCCACAACGAAAATAGACAAATCAATAACGAAATTCCACCACCCCACAAAGAAAAATCATTTCTTTCATTAAAAAACCAAACATGTGATGAAAATAACAAGTAAAGCAAAATCTGGGTCAAGAGATGCTTGGTGATATGACCTGGTTGGAGGGTGTTGTTGAAGACTAGTAGGTTGGTGAGAAAAGTGGTATTGTTGGTGTGTGAGGAATCCATGAAGAGATGGAAGATGGCATGAGAATGTGAAATGAGTAATGGGTAGGAAGAAGCATGAAGCGTGGACTAATAGAAGGAGGCAAAAACCAGCTTTTAAGTGCAAGGTTGCATGATCTTCCGCTTTTTTCGTCCGTTTGATCAGTTTAGAACCATGCCCAGCTAAAATAAGGTACTTTTTTCTCTTCAGTCTTTTTCTTTTGTCACTTCCTTACTCTTCTTTTTCCCTTCATTTATTTTTCTTCACCTTTTTTGGTTCTCCCATTCTAGATATGCAAATTTATTGTGTAACTGTTCAATTGTATCCATACATTCATTTATTTATTGCTTCTGAATCAATCTCCATGGCTACATTTTTCAAGAACATACATCAAGGTTTAATTTTCAGAATGCAAGTGCCAAGATATTTTTATGGAAGTATTTATATTTATTTTAAGGATAAAATATTTCAAGTATTTCAATTTTCACTCTCATTTTTAATATTTGACAAATCTTTTTTATAACTAATAATTTTCTTTATGATCATTGAAAGTTCACATCAAGTAAGTCTAATTATAATTATAATATAAAAACAAATACAGATATAATTTTATAAGTTACTTTTATAGGATACAGTGAAGTTTAAGATCCCTTTCCTAAGTTTGTATTATAATTTATTCTAAATTCTTTAAAAGAATTCATGAATATTTTATTCATGTATTAAGTCTAATAGTGTCCTGCATAATAAATGTATTAAAAATATCTCATTCACAAAGAATATAATCACATAACGTATAACTCTTACTTTTTATATTTTTTTAAAAAAACTGAGTTAAATATGATAAGAAACAAAATTAATTAACCATGACTGGAATGAAGAGAAAAATATCTTTTAAAAAATACATGGATCAAAACTATTTTTTATGAAAGAAATTGAAAAATCTAAATATACTTTATCTTTATTTTGATGATATTGTGATTTTTAAAATATAATAAGAACGTTTTCTGTCAAATATATTTACACAAGTTCTTTAATATTAAAATAATATTTTGATGAATCTCACGTGTCCAACTTGTATGAAATTATTTTTAAATGTGATTATTTATAGACCATTCTTCAACCATATTGCATAACTTAGTAAAAAAGATATATAAGGACATAAAATAATTTAGAAAACATGTGTCCATTGAAAGTAAAACAAAATTTTATTGGAGACATTTAGTGACTGCTTGTTTGTTTTAGGCTTGTCGGTACCATTTACGGAAAACAAATATTATATTTATTATTTTAAATTATTACTAATAATAAAATCAATTTTTGACTATAACTATACTTAAATTTTATTTTTAAATATATATATATGAATTCAAATTTGTTGAACGTTAATCCCTATGTCCCTACTTAAACAAATATTAGTTCTTAGTGATATTATAATTACAAGAAAGAAAAATTAGAAGAAATCAAATGGATGAAGTATAAGGATTAGGTTTCAAATCAATATAAGAACTGAAAACACCTACCAATTGAAACAAAAACAAACTCAAAAAAAAAAAAATAATACTAATTAAGACAATACAATAATTATATCATGAGTTTCATCTTCAAAATTAAATTCATCAGTTGTCCATAATTATTTTTTGTGTGAAAGTTATCCATAATTTATGATTTAAATCAAGGTTTGCTAAACCTAGTCTCTTCAAATAAACTAAATATTAATTACATCCTATCATCTAAATTATCATACTAAAAGAATGAAATGAAATTATAGGTCTTCTCTAATAAAATAAGAAATTGAAATGAAATATTTAAAATTTTTATTATATATATATATATATATATATATATATTATTTTAAGTTTAATTGTTTT
>Ga0209700_104347_pt1 | contig 25707 bp, 10 predicted proteins | sample SiratroredBW_FD_187528 | JGI IMG/M metagenome (GOLD analysis project Ga0209700, IMG submission 187528) | Root nodule microbial communities of legume samples collected from California, USA - Siratro red BW (SPAdes) (version 2) | ecosystem: Host-associated > Plants > Roots > Nodule | place: USA...
ATATATATATATATATATATATATATATATATATATATATATATATATATATACACACGTTAAAAGAAATGTGTATTTCATTATCTAAACACAAGTAACGTCATCATTTATGTCATTATTAAATGTGTTTTTAATTTTTAATCAATCACTAATCACAAAAACAATAAAATAGACAATATCAATAAATGATTTTTATGAAAGCCATATCTTATTGGATAAATTTTATTGTTATTATTAGGATAAATTAAGTTATACTGTTCATACATACACCATTGTTTAAAAAAATATGTTTTGAAAGATATAATATTTCAATAATTAATATGTGGAGTTAATTACAATGCCTGCAAAATTAAGTTAGACACTCATTTTAGCAATTTTTTAGTAGTGGAGTAAATTTGTATATAAGATACTTACTTTACATTAAAAACTCCATAAAGTTAAAATTAAATAAGGTTATATTGATCATTGGTTTAAAGTTAAATAACATTACTTGTCAAGAATTATTTTTCTATGTGATAATGGTTTGCTTAATAAATTATGTTTAAAACGAGAAAAATTATTGGAAATAATATTTTAAATAACAATACAAAATCAAATGAAAACTTTCAAATTAAGTTTTGAATCAGAAAATTTAGCAGCCTTAAATTTGACATGAATTTTTTTTGTAAAATGATGAAATTTATTATGAATGGTTAAGCAACTCAATTAAACAATCATGCATTATTAATGTGAGATCAATCATAAGAAAACAAATTAAACATTAATTTTAATATGAAAAATGTTTAAGTCTATATAACTTTATAGTGTTCAGATTGTATGTGAATAGAATAAATCAATAGTAATTACCATTTTGTATTTACATCATTTAATAATTTGTCTACAAAATACAAAACTAACTAATCATAGGAAGGAAAAAGAATGTGAGTGGGTCAATATCAAACAGTGCTAACCCATCTCAGAAGTATAAAGTAATAGTAGTAAGACAAGTGAAAAAACAACTTATAGAAGTGAAAAAGCAAGCACATACACATAACACGACTTTTAATCGTGGAACGAAAACAATAATGGTATCAGGCCCGGCCCATTTCGAATACATAAAGACAAGTTGCCCTAATCATCATACATACATATCTTTTTACCACTCAATTTTTTGTGGCAGTAACACATTTCACACCACCTTCTTCGAAAAGTAAATTTCAACATGTGGGTGTTAACCAGCCACCTGCACTCGGAAACACCGGTGTCCATTAACAGTTTATGGATTGAGCCCAGTTGAATGATGGGCCCATGATCGAATGGCAGTGAAGCATAGTACGGATTGGGTTAGAAGGTTGGGATGGAAGGCAATAATTGAGTGTGGATGGGTTAAGAATAACGTGATGGACAAATAATTCTGAATTGTCTATCAGTTATATAAAGTGGACAAATGTTATAGTTAGGAAGGGATGTTTGTATTGATAATCATTGAAATCATGAATGTGTTGATAGTGTGGTGAGGAAGAGGTGTTTTATGTTGGTGTTATATTTTAATGTATTGAGTGTATATGACGTGTTAAATATATAATTGTAATACTAAAAATATTTATTAACTACCAAAAAATAATTATTGCAATTTTGAGTTATATACTTATTCATATTTGAAATTGAATGCTTTATGGCATGATATAGAAAATTCATAAATAAAAAATATATGATTTATTGATAAAAGTTAAAATAAAATTTCAATTGTAATATTTTAAAATTTTATTTTCTCAGCAGTCATAATGTTTAGATAATTAATAAATAATATATATATATATATATATATATAACATTTAAAAATAGTTTAAAATATAACATTTTTTATAGACATTTTATATAAAGTACAAAAGAAAGATATAACATGCATAAAAAAGAAAATAATGTGTTTTATCAACTTAGGGAGGAATCTCAATACCTAGGAATCTCTACCTATCAAATGTTATGCTCATGTGCAACACACACTCATAATAAATTTAAAACACAAAATCAATAACATACCAAAGAAAATGGTAAGTTAGAAACTTTAAAATGTATAATCATAGAGTCTAAATCTTCTATATTAACTAAAATACTACAACTAAAGCACTAATCAATTATCTCATACATCCCATTACTATTTTCATTTATGTACAATAACATATGCTAACATATATAATACATTGACTCATACAAATACACTTCACTCTACTTCTCTGTAAGACTCGTGCATTGAATAGACTCAAAAGTGTGCACTTGTCATACAACTCCAAACTATGAATCTACAAAGCCCGCAAATCAATGAATCTACAATCTTGTATAACAAGGTTAGTCCACCTGAGTCTCTTCTGACCAATTACCTCCATCGACTCTCACCACTTAGTATCTTTATCTATGTGATTCTAATATACTAGTAGAGTATGGATACCCCCTTCTAGACAAATCCCAAGACAATGCACAATCCTAGACATCTCAACACGGGTATCGTCTTTCCTGAAGATACTATGTCTTGGTTAGAAAGCATAACATTTTAATATAATACTATAAATGATTCATAATAACACTAAAGTGCACCATCAAAATAATTCAAGCTCAATTCCATAAACGATTTTAGAGAATTCATACAATATCAAACATCAAGTTTCGTCATCCTATCACATATCATGACTCTATCAACATAAAATTCTCCAATACATCATAACTACTAATTATATACAAATAAAGTATACGAATTTAATTTCAAATAATTCAATTATAGGCCCTGCAAGAGAAATTTGAAACTTGGCAACCACATCACCCCTACATCCAGGTCATCTTCCTAAGGTTCTATTGAAAAATAAAACTATCAACTAATAAAACATATAAATAGCTTCCCTTACCTGCCTAAGAAGAGAATCACCTATAAAAGACTTCAAGCTACCGCTTGCAAATATAACTCATCCTACAACATACAATTTTGATCAATGATTTGAATGTACTCTTTGGATCCAAAACAAACAAGAAAGAATCAATACTTACCTAAATCAAAATAGTGATCCACTAAGCTTGTTCTACCTTATACAAGGAATTGGATGGGTGCTTTGATCTTTAATATAAAGCAAGAGAAAAAAACTAGATTTTTAAGAGAGAACAGATATATCTATAGGGTTTAGTTGTATAGAGAGAGAGAGTGGTTTTTGTTAAAATGATTTTCTAAATCCTTACAATCTCTCCAACAATAAAAATTTTCGTGCTCAAAAATTGACTTACTAGAAAAATATAACAATAAGTTTCCCTCATGATTTTCTCCATCTTCCAAGATGAATCTCCAGACTTAATATAAAAACATTCTATCTAATGTAAAATTTGATCCTAACTACTCAAATAATCTAAGAGGCAATTCTAGGCAAATTCTTTGAGGGTTGGATAGTTCGTCTGGTTTTTAAAATATCTAGAATCGTATATTAAAACTAGGAGTGAAATGAAATCTCTGATTGATACTAGGTGGAAGGATACACAATGTAATATGATTGTTATATGGATGAATATGATTAACTTCTATATATAATTTTCCCAATTTAATTGGTAATTTCCCTAATTCAATTGGTAAGATGTATATAGGCCGTTAATCCATCTACTATTACTCGTACTGAGTCATATTTGTTTTTATTATAACTACAAAAAAATCCAAAACATTAATAATTCAATCATCGCATGCATAAATATACCAACCATATACCCATATAGGTTCACTTAATTATTTAATTACATACCTTTTAGCAGCATTATATACATAGAAAATTAAAATTTTCAAGATTATTACCATGATAAGTCCAAAACTTAAATGTAAATTTTCATGAAGACATCGTATAAATTATATTAGACTAATAAAGGAAAAGCTTTCGAAAACAGTTGTATATGAGAGACCTGTTATATAAGTGTTGAATAAACCAAACATCCAATAACCAAAATTAAAACACCAAATCATATAGTTAATTCCATGAAAAAACTAATTAAGGAGACAACACTTTATAAATGATTATTCACAATCCACAATAATATTTGACTATATTTACATGTCATCCAAAAATTATTGCATACAAACATTTTGACACTGTTGTAAATCAAAATCATTTGATAAGATAAAACATTTGACAGATTCTTAGAGGGTAAAATTCATCATATGAAACATTTCCTTTCACTAACAGAAATAAAATGGAACCAGTCCCTACCTTAAAATTTATATGCTTTCGAAATTTGCAAAAAAATTGAGATTTAAATTATAAGCAGATGTTAATAGCAACTATATCAGTTAAAATCACTTAAGGTATACAACTAGAAGATCACAAGTCTGAATAAATTATTACAGTTTTACATATCCACTAGGAAAAAGACTTGGAATCAAATTCCTCTAGATAGATTGCACAAATTTAAACAAAGCACCCAAATTATAAGCCATCTTACAAGTCTTGAGTCATCCCGAAAAAAGATAAGTTCATGACACAATCTCCTAAATAAATTCCACGTGATTTGATTTTTACATCAAAAGTAATTTTCACAATAAAAACCGATGAAGCAGCACAAATACGCCCAACATCATGCCTTCCTTGTAAGGATTTACTGAAAGTGTGCATTATTCCACATACAACTTCTTTATTTGAATAAAGCGATTAACAATATAGTATAAGAAAATCCTTAATTAATAGCTAGATTTATTTTTTTCTATTGACGTATAATTGATATGATATGATAATCCACACAAATTAAATATAATACTTAAACAATGAAGGTTACACCTTCATAAACTAATAAGGTGACAATCACACATTTTATATACACAATCATCATCATCCATAAGACATAAAAATAAAACATATTAATACGAAGAATTAATATGAAGAATGAGATACAATGGTCGAGTTAAATACAACTTTTCTTATAGAATAAATTTTAAGAATATTACACAATGCCTCATATTAGTATTTATTAAAAGATGGAATAAATATATTAAATATGTACCTTAAACAATAATTTATATAAACTAAAATTTTTAAAGTGCTTTTTTTCTGGAATAAACTAAAAAAATGGTTTCTGATAAATTTAGTTTTTATTCTCAAATAATTTATGTTAGACAAACGATGCATTTTATTTTATCTAACAATACCTTTATACCAAAATTAATAAAACACTTCAACTTTATTTTTTAAGTTCTTATATTGAATTTTTATGTTAAAAAATATAATCACATTTTACATGTTTAATTGAATTAATTTTAACTTTAATTGAATCAAATATGTTTAGGAGTACGAGTTATTAAATATTTTTAATATACTGTATAACAACAAAGGAAAAATATTATTAAAAATAAAGGAAAAAGTGTTGTGGAGAGTTATGTTAAAAACTTTGTTTCTAACCTCATATTTGATTTAACTTAGAATGAGTTTAACCTAGAACAGCTTAACTGAAAAATTAAAACAGAGCATTTTTCTTATATTATAGTGAAGTATTCACATTATTAATGCAAGCGGTTTGTTTGAAGTAAACTGCTAATCTATTAATAGTAACAGATTTTATTGATATACTTTTTAATAGATGATTGTTTAACAACATACTTTCTAACAACCTATATTCCCAACAAGAATGTTTAAATATAACAATGAATAAATAATTATAAATATATTATTAAATTTTTATATATTTAAATATATAACTTTAATCCAAATTTAAATATATTTTTTTAAACTAAAATTATAAATAGAAATAAAACAAAAAATATGAATATTATTTTATTAATAATATAAGATATATGAATTATTGTTTTAAAACTAAAAATATATAAACATCATTTAAAAGAATCTCAACAGAAATAGATGTAAATTTTCATTTCACTAATTAAATTATTATTTTTTATTTATAAAAACATAAATTTAATATTTTAAAACTTAAACTAATATATTATTTTTTTAATAAAATAAAGTAGAAGTTAAAATATCAATAAGATGAATCTCGATCCAAAACATGAGGTGTATTTTTCTTATTAAATAATATTTTTAAAATGTAATCAAGAGTACAACCTCAAAAATTTATCTATCTGGTTAAGATATGAACACAAATCTTTATCAAACTCAAACTAACTCAAAACTTTGATAAAGAAAAATAAAACAAAGATAAATGTTCAAGGATTAAAAATATAATATTTTTTCAGGAATAATAGGATATGTTTTTTCTCAAATTCATTAAAATAAATAATTTTAAAAAATTATGAAACAAGTATATGGTAATTAAAAAATCAACCATTAGCATTTGTTTGATTTATAAAAAAAAATATATACAATTATACTTATTGGATCATCTACTAACTACAATAATCTAAATTATATATGGTATAATCATCTAAATTACCTATGGTATGAGAAATTATTTATTATTAGTAGTAGTATTACTATTATATATATATATATATATATATATATATATATATATTGAATATAAAAATATTATATGTTCTATTTTGATTTATATTTTAATATATGTCTCAATATTTATTATTATTATTATTTTAAATTATTAAAATATTTTTAATTTAACATAAATTTATATTAACTTTAGTAATTAGATTTAAAATTATAATATTAAATTATGTAAAGTTAATTTTTAAAAAATAATTTAAGCTCCTCTATATAACACGTCTTATTTAATAAGGAACAGACTAATTTGATAAAAATATATTGAAAATAACTTTCTATTTTAAAAAATTAAAACAAATATATAATTTTTTTAATAAAATGATTATGTTTGAAAAATATCCTATTAGATAATTTAAAGAATAATTTTAGAAAAAATGAAAATAAATTATGCTCCTTTTTTGGAAATTAAAAAAAATAATACTATTTTTTTGTTTTATTTTATCAATTAAAATTAAAATAACAAAATAGGTAAAAAAATATGAAAATCAAAATAAAATACTGTTTAACTTTTTAAATTAAAAATAAATAATGATTACTGTATATAAAAAGAATAAATGTAAAATTATTAATAGTAGATGTTAATTGTATTTTAAATAGTTTAATCTGTTAGTTTCTAGTATAAATTTATTCAGATAATTTGGTTTCTAATTTTTTTATACATTTTCTCCCTTTTCTTCGCAGAGTCACCTTCTTATTCCTCTTGAATAAGTAAAAACTGATATGTTTGAAGAGAGATTATAGAGATTTGGGAAAAAATTCATAAGGATGATAACCTTACTTAAAATAATAATTATTCAAATTTTTATAGTAACCTAAATCCTAAATGCAATGTCAAGTCACCATAAATGAGAAGGCAAAGAAAATATATCTTATCTAAATTATTACTTAACAATACATCTTGTAGTTTTTATATATAGTAGTCAAATGAATTGCAGTTGAACTGTCCATTCAAAATGTATGTTCTAAAATATCTATTTTATTGGATTACTTCCATGTAAAATAACATTCAAAATGTATGTTCTAAAACATGTATTTTATCAAATTTATTCCATGTATTTTTCCTGAGATATATAAATAACATTTGAAATATATGTTCTAAAATACTTTATCAAATTTCTACCACATATCTAATATATACGTTCTAAAACATGTATATTTTTTTTATGGTAAATCAATACATATTTATCCTAAAATATACTCATGTTAACTAATTTATATTTATTTCTTGTTATCAATTTATTTATAACTAATTTATATTTATTTCTTGTTATCAATTTATTTATAACATTATAAATCAATAATATATTTATTTTTATAAAATGTCTAAAATTATACTAATTATATGTATGATTTTAAAACTAATTTTATATAGTAAAACTTAGTGTACTATTCTTTCCTATATTTATTTATTATATTATAACTTTAATATTATATTTATTTTTAAGAGTTGTAAGATGTGAGTGCAATTTTAGAATTAATAGATTTAATAAATTTTTTAAAAGTTGAAAAAATAAATTTATATATATATATATATATATATATATATATATATATTTTATTTGAGCAAAATCATCACATGTACATATTTAACTAGAATATCAGATTTAAAAGCATATTAAATTCATAAATAATTTTTATTTTATTTTTATTTATCAATTATTCGTCAATGTTTATTCCTTTTAATAGTTAAAATTTTGAATATGACAAAATATTAGTAGTATTCATGTATACCTCATTAACTAACCTTACAAAGGGAGATGCCTGTACTAGTAGTAACTAATGGGGGATGCGTACACTAGTTTCATTTGAACTGATTTAATAAAACAAACACTTAAAATTTATATGTTTGATTTTGAATTACATTTCAAATATTTTAAGAACCTCAATATAAATTACATATAAATATTATAAAATATTTATCATTCATGTTAATCATCCTAAATAGATTATAAATAATTTTATAATTTATTTGAAAAAAATAATAAGTAGATTATTAAATTATATTTAAATTTATACATTATAATTTATTTTTAATACTAATAATATTTATAATCATTTACATTTTGTTAATTGTAATATGAAAGTTATGATGCAAACATAAATTTATTCCCTTTATTAGTATTTTTAATGTATTTATCAATTGTAATTATTTTATTAGATAAGATATGGAATGAATAGTTCCTGCTTTCAAGCAAATATATTCCTTAAATTAGAAGATTTCAATCTAATGGTTTACTATGTAACTGAATAGAAGAATTCAATTAATTTTTTTTTCAAGTTAGTTAGTTAGTTAGTTGAGGCTTTGGTTTCAGAGTTCTCTAAAATACTGTCATCCCAACCCTATCACTCTTCACCCTTTTCCATCACCTCAGTTTTTCTTCTTCATTTTTTAAGATGAAGACTTCTGGAACAGGTAAAGGATCACCATCAAGTAATAGATCACCATCATCATCACCGTTAACAAAAAGCGACAAGAATCCTCTTCAATCTGGAGTTATTGAACTCTTCAAGGACAGGAATGGAATAACCCAAATCCTTCTTCAACACAGCGAAGCTTCTGCAACTGTTAGTTTGCTTGGAGCTCAGGTTCTTTCTTGGAAAACAAAAACAAATGGAGAGTTACTCTTCTTAAGCAAGAAAGTACGCATTGATCATCATTATAAATGTGTTACTTATTCTTCTGTTCATGAATATATTTTGAATTCTTCTATTTATTAATTTTTTCTTTATTTTAATAGGCAATCTTTGATCCTCCCAAAGCTGTGAGAGGAGGAATTCCAATCTGTTTTCCACAAGTATATATCATTTCTTTAAATTTTAATTAATATTGCACAATGCCCCATTATATGTAGATAATGGAGAAAATTGGTGTAATTTTTGTGTAGTTCGGAAAGAGAGGAACAATGGAGCAACATGGATTTGCCAGAAATAGGGTCTGGGTTATCGATAAAACTCCTCCACACCTTTCCGGTGATTTCAGTGCAAAAGTCTACACTGATTTGTTGCTCAAACCATCCCCAGAAGATGCCAAAATATGGCCACATAGGTACCAAGATGTATATTTGTCGTTTAATCATCTTCTATATACTTTTCTAACATATTTAATTAATTATAAAAGTTTGGTTTTGAGATCGGAAATGTGAGAATTATATGGAAAGCCTAATGAATTTTGTGAAGTCAAATAAAATTTCTCAGTTTTTTTGTTATAATAAATTTCTGAATACCACTTTAATTTACACTATCCTATTCAGCTTCGAGTTTCGGCTAAGGATTTCTTTAACAGCAGATGGCATTCTGAATTTGACATCACGAGTAAGAAATGTTGATAGCAAGAATTTCAGTTTCTACATTGGCTATCATACATATTTGTCGGTATCAGATATTAGGTCGGTATAATTTGTAAATATTAAATTTTTTTCTTTTTAAGCTATGTATGAGTTAATTTTAAGCTTGGTAGTTAAACATAATCCACCTGTGCTAATTAATTGTTGACAGTGAAGTGAGGATAGAAGGGTTGGAAACTCAATACTATCTAGACAACCTACTGCAGAGACAATGTTTCACAGAACAGGGAAGTGCTCTGACATTTGAATCCGAGGTGAGACAATTCTTATAGTCTTTTTTTTAAGTTATAGTTACTCCACCAAAAGATTTAATCAGTTTGTAAATGTTATTGTCTCCATTATCTTATAGGTTGATCGGATCTACATTGATTCTAATAATATAATAGCTGTTCTGGATCATCAAAAGAAGAGAACATTTGTGATGAGAAAGGATGGACTCCCAGATATTGGTGAGTTTTATTCTAAAAGCTTACAAGTACAAAGAAGTAATATTATTGATGATTTGTGTACTTTTTTATCCAACTTAACAATCCATATCATTTTACAGTTGTTTGGAATCCTTGGGACAAAAAATCCAAGTCTATAGCGGATTTAGGAAATGATGAGTACAAGCAAATGCTCTGTGTGGATGGTGCAGCTGTTGAAACACCAATATGCCTGAAGCCTGGTGAAGAATGGAAAGGGCTTTTAGAACTGTCACTTCTTCAATCTTCTTGATCGATCATTTATGTGAATTTTTGACATGCACAGGACTTTTGAGCATTGTTTCTAGCCATTAGAATAGCCATTAGAAAAATAAATGGAGAATTTAATAAAAAATTTTATAATTTTTTTATGACTTTGAGAATAGTTTGCATGCAGGTGACTTTGTAATGTGTAGATGACTTTGTAATGTGTAGATTCGCGGAAAATTTTTCATTCTAGTACAATTTTATTTGTAAATTTCCAAAATATTTTTAATTATTTTTTATATTTTTTTAATTTCCAGAATTTCTTTATTTTTATTATTATTTATTTTTTAATTAAATTTTACTGAATAGTTTAAAAATTAAAATTTTTAAGTTATGGTAATAAAAGATAAATAAAATAAATAAATATTTTTTTTCATTTTTAATATTTTTATTTTTTCTTCTTTATTTTAAGGTCAACAATATTTATAATTATTTATAATAAATAATTATAAATATAATATTATTTTTTATATATTTAAATATATAATTTAAATATTTAAGTAAAACAGAACATTCTTGGCAAGCAGCTAATCTGTTTCAACCATTGATATATTTTTTAATATATTATTGTTTAACAACATATTAAAATATTGTTTAAAATTATTTATGCTCTTTTTTTGGAAATTAAAAATAATAATACTACATTTTTGTTTTTATTTTATCAATTAAAATTAAAATAACAAAATAGGTAAAAAAATGAAAATCAAAATAAAATATTTTATAACTTTTTAAATTAATAATAAAGAACTGTATATAAAAAGAATAAATGTAAAATTTTTAATAGTAGAGGTTAATTATATTTTAAATAGTTTAATCTATTAGTTTTTAGTATAAATTTATTTAAATAATTTTGCTTTTAATTTTTTTTTATACATTTTCTTTACTCTTTTTGAACTTGAATCAGTAAATGGTGATATGTTTAAAGAAAAATTATAGAGATTTAGGAAAAATTCAAAAGTACAATAACCTTAATTAAAATAATAATTATTCAGATTTTTATATTAACCTAAATCCTAAATGCAAGGTCAAGCAGTCACCATACATGAAAAGGCAAAATCCTAAATGCAAGGTCAAAAAGTAACCATAAATGAGAAGAGGCAAAATCCTAAAAGGCAAAATCCTAAATGCAAGGTCAAAAAGTAACCATAAATGAGAAGAGGCAAAATCCTAAATGCAAGGTCAATCAGTAACCATAAATGAGAAGGCAAAGGAAATATATCTTATCTAAATTATTTCTTAATACATCTTGTAGTTTTTATATATGGTGGCGGAATGAATTGCAGTGGAACTGTCCAGTCAAAATGTATGTTCTAAAACATTTATTTTATCTGATTGCTTCTATGTAAAATAACATTCAAAATGTATGTTCTAAAACATGTACTTTATCAAATTTCTTCCATATATTTTTTCTGAGATATATAAATAACATTTGAAATGTATGTTCTAAAATACTTTATCAAATTTCCACATATCTAATATATATGTTCTAAAACGTGTATATTTTTTGTATAGTAAATATACTCATGTTAACTGATCTTATATTTGTTTCTTGTTATCAATTTATTTATAACATTATAAATCAATAATATATTTATTTTTATAAAATGTCTAAAATTATATTAATTAATTATATGTATGATTTTAAAACTAATTTTATATGGTAAAACTTAGTGTACTATTCTTTCATATATTTATTTATTATATTATAATTTTAATATTATAATTATTTTTAAGAGTTATAAGATGTGAGTGCAATTTTAGAATTAATAGATTTAATAAAAGTTGAAAAAATAAATTATTTTATATATATGGTTTATTTTAGCAAAATCATCACATGTACAGATTTAACGAGAATATCAAAATTCATAAATATTTTTTTTATTTATCAATTATTCATGTAGAGATCAATGTTTATTCCTTTTAATAGTTAAAATTTTGAATATGGCAAAATATTATTAGTGTTCATCTATACCTCATTAACTAACATGACCTTATTAATTAACATGACCTTAGGATAGGGAGATGCCTATACTAGTAACCAATGGAGATGCGTACACTAGTTTTACTTCAATTGATTCAATAAAATACTGTCTGGATAACCTATTGCAAAGACAATGTTTCACAGAACAGTGCTCTGACATTTGAATCAGAGGTGAGACAATTTTGATAGTCTTTTTTTAGTTATAGTTACTCGACCCAAGATTTGGTCAGTTTGTAAATGTTATTGTCTCCATCATCTTATAGGTTGATGGGATCTACATTGATTCTAATAATATAATAGTAATGTAATACGTGATAAGAAAGGATGGCCTCCATATTGGTGTTTTCTTATAAAACCTTAGAAATAAGTAATATTATTGTTTGAAATCCTTGGATAAAAAAATCCAAGTCTATATATCAGATTTAGGGAATGATGAGTACAAGCATAATGGTATGTGTAGATGGTGCAGCAGTTGAAACACCAATAACCCTGAAGCCTGGTGAAGATTGGAAACTGCGTTTAGAACTGTCACTTCTTCAATCTTCTTAATTTTGACTAAATCACTTCTTCAATCTTCTTGATCATCTGCTGTGAATTTTTCATGTGCAGATTGGTAGTAATACTACCAATAGGACTATTGAGTATTGTTTCTGGTCATAGGTAATGGAGAACACAACTAAAATTTTTTATAATTTTTTTCCGACTTGAGAATCGCAAGTGGCTTTGTAATGTGTAGATCCGCACTTTCTATCAAGGAGATCACTACAGATACTAAACGTTTACTCTTATACTAAGGACACATACTAAACGTCAGGACTTTCTTTTCATATTTTCTATTACTCTTATTGCTACCGGTTTTATTTATTTCTTTTTAAGTAAACCTTACAAATTATTTGTATAAACAACATTTTCCATGAATCTCACTTAAAAGAAAATTATGGAGTGCAGCATGCCTTTTGATGAGTCTAGCTAAATGAAACAAACAAAATGACTTTGGAGTGGACATATAGGATGAACCTTTCCATTATTTTCATTATTAATATTAATATTATTATATATAAAAGTTACTGAATGCGAATTTTTCAAATGATTCACACAACTTAGTATAATTATTTAATATATAAAAATTAGTATTAAAATTAATAACTAAAAAATCTTAGTGTAATTTTAATTGTCAATCAATTAAAAGGATCCGATCATTCATTAATAAGATTTAAGATTTGAGAAATATTTATAATAAGAATCTGTATATTTGTTTATAATAAGACACCCTAATCATGGTGTGAAGACATCTGGCTGTGAAGTTGTGATGAAAGAGCATAATTAAGTGTAGGTGGGCTAAAGATAACTTGATGGACAAGTGATGCAGATATATAAGACATCAAGTTAGGAGAGTTAAAAGTGTTGGATATTTGTATTGACAATAATTGGAGTAGTCAGTGTGTTGATGGTGAAGAAGATTAGTTATATTTTTATGAGACTGTAAATAAATAAAAAGAATATGATTTATTTATAAAAAATAAAATAAAAGTTTAATGTGTAAGATTAATGTTTAGTGAAAGATAAGATAAATATATTAAATATGTACATTAAACAATGTTATACATAATAGAAATAGAAATAAAGAAGAAAAAATGGGTTAAACATATTTTCCATGTATATAAAATAAAACTTTTAACTAGTTTTTTCTTAAAGAAAATCAATAAAAAATGGTTTTGAATAAATTTATTTTTTATTCTCAAATAATTTATGTTAGACCAAGGATGCATTTTCTTTTATCTAACAAGGCCTTTAAACTAAAACTAATAAACAACTTCAACTTTATTTTCAAGTTCTTATCATAAAGTTGACTTTTTATGTTAAAAAATATAATCATATCTTTTATGTTTAATTGAATCAAATTTTAACTTTAATTGGATCATAGAAGTTTAGGAGCACATAGTAAGTTTTTTCAATTATTACATATCTTTAATATAGTGTTAGAAAAACAAAAGAAAAATATTATTAAAAATAAAGGGGAAAGTGTTGTTGTGAGTTATGTTAAAAAAAATTCCTTCTAACCTCAGATTTTATTTAACTTCAAGTTAAATCGAGTTTAAGAATAAAAAATTAAAACAGAGCATTGTCCTTAAATTTGGTTCAAGTTTTCACATGGGAATGCAAACTCACACTCACACTTCAAGCACATTATCAATGCAATAGGATTTTTTAAGTAAAGATAATTGTTCATCCATTTTCAACAACATATTTTCTTGATATACTTTAATAGATTATTATTTAACAAAATAATTTTTAACAGCATATTTGCAGGAAAAATGTTTAAATATAACGATGAATGAATAATTATAAACATATGATTAAATTTATCAAATTTTTATATTATTTTTAAGATATATATATATATATATATATATATATATATATATATATATATATATTTAATATTTCTACTTTTTTAATGTAATTATTTGATTATCTAATTATTATTTGATAATTTCATTTTATATTTATATAATTATAATTTTTTTATTAACTTTTGACATTAAAAAAATATATATCTATTTAATATTAAATACTTAATAATATTATATATTTTTATTACTTTTATTTATATAAAAATAAATTAATTAATATTTTTAACCATTAAAAAGTGATTACTAGTAGAAGTATAAATAAAAAAAAATAACGATAAAAAATACTAAAATATTAAAATAAATTTTTATTGTAAAGATATGGATGAGACAATTAAAGTCACATGTTATTAAATCAGTCTAGATATATTTTCTTTTAAATTAAATTATGATTCAAACTAATGTTTTAATGTTTGAATTAATGATTTTTTTTACATGCAAAACTAACTCAATCCACGAAAAAACATGAATCATCATAATACTTTTGAAGAAAATATAAAATTTATTTAATATTTTGCTAACATAAAAAATATTCATGCTAAACATGACTTTTAAATTATTTATCACTTACACATTGACTAAGGTTTTTTTTATAAGAATAAAAACATTCGTTCATTTTCTTTTTGACGCCCTTTTTATTCTTTATTTTTTTTTCATTTTTATCACATCATTATTAGTTAAACATTATTAAACCTGAATATTTTAAACAAGATTTTGAGTTTAAACTTTAAAAAATGTGATTAAAAATAAAATCTTATTAAAAGTTATTGAAAAAATAAATGTAGGTGCAGTGTACTTTAATCTTATTTAAGAACAATTATTATGTATATCACTTTTTCTTTTTTGCTTGCTCTCTCTCTCTCTGGGCCTGCATGTTATACATCTCGATTATTAGTCGGCTAACGCATCTTGTATAATTTTAACTTGCACCTCCATAATTTACTCTACGCTTTAGGAGATCTATTTTTAGTTTTAAATTATTTAATACAAAAACATAAGAAATTTCGAATTTTAAAACGTGAAATAATATGTATAATTCAAAATTCAAAATTTATATTATACATTCCAGAATATAAATTAAAATTTTGTACAATTTAAAATAGTAAAAAAAAACATTTGAAATTACATAATTCAAAATATAAATTATTCTAACATTTACATTCTAAAATACAAAATAAAAGATGCATTTCAAATTAAACAATATAAAATATATTTCACATATCTATTCCAAAATATACAGTCCAAAATTTATTTAATAAATTTGAAGCAGCAGGACCCTTTACTGAAGGCAATGCTACTAGTGCAGGGAAGAAGGAATTCTTGTAGTTTAAAATTACTATCATTAATAATTAAGGCAGAAAACTCTGTCCAGACTCTTTTTTGCTTCATATTTAATTAGCATCCCTCCCTTGTCATTTTATAATTTATAATAAATTTTACCAACCAGATAAATTGTGTAAAAAAGTGTTGTTAATACTCATCTTGACATATAATAACGTTACTATCTACAATGACAGATTTGTTTCAGCTATTTTAATTGTTCCTCAGAAAAGGGGAGATCGGATCTGAATCTGAATTTTAGACGTGGCATGAAAGACCTACCAGATTGAATCATACACGGACCAGACATAAACATAAACCCGGTGATTCAAGTCTGGAACGGAACCTTACACTCCAAATCCTGGCATTCCAAGAGAAACAACTTCTGTCATTTATCCATTCTTTCGCTTATAAAGGAAATGTTTTCTTCCAAGGCATCATGTAATAAAACAAACAAATATATCAGCTATTTACTTTTTATTAATGTCATCAAGCACGATATACCCTACATTAGAACTGTTCTAATGTCAAACTACCACAGAAAATGTTGTCGAAAATAGCCCCGTGAGACAAGAAGGGAAGGCCAGAAAACTTCACATATAAAATCTCAGGGATCAGTTGAATAGAAAATGGTGAATCACTTATATTGACAGGGAGTTTCATGACTAAAGGTTATCTATATCACACTTTAATGGTTTGCAGATTCAGATTGTAAACTATGCTCATGTTCGCCTCCTTACTCGCCTGCCATTTGGATTAACTGATTCAGCAGCTGCCCCGTCTGCCAAATCTTGACCATATATGCTACTGCCACTTCTCTTTCTGCTCAATGTCAGGCTTGAGTTATCGTCCACTGAGGCAAATGTCTCCAGCAGCTCCAACAACATTGCGGGGCAGCTCTCTTTCAAATGCACAAAAGCTTCCGACTGCATTACAGCTGCACAAGGTGTAATCATATACATCACTGAGTGTTCAAAGGTTGAAATTTCAAGGGGCTTCAAAAGCCATTAACAGTAAGGAAAAAAGTCAAGAAGAGTATAAAGTGAGCCAAATTTAACCGACAGGTAACAAAATCCTGGAAAGAATTAAGTTTTGGAAAACAATGCCGAGAAAACATTCATTCAAGTAGAAACCAACAAACATAAAACCGGCGACTTGGTTTTAAAAATTTTTAGTGAGCTCTGTACGAAGCGGCAAGCAGAGAACGGCAGAAACCTCAAATTGCCCCATCAATGAATAATTAAGTACTGGAAATTCAAAGATTGAATTCTAAACAGATTTTCAAAATCCACCAATTTTGTAAAAAAGCTTGATTATTTTATGCATTAGAAATTGGAATTACCTTCTGAAAATGCTCCATCTGGAAACGAAAAATAAAAAGCTAAGGAGTGGTGGATTATTTCCATAAGTACAACAAATTGAATCACACTATGAATTCATTTCACAAACCAGCTATTTAAAATCTAGTCAGTACATAAAATTACAAAATCTGGATAATGGACACACCACCATTTCCTTTTATCCTAAAATATCAATTAACAGATACTAAAGAAAAAAATGTTAAGATATTTGATTAGTCATGAGGTACAAGGTAAAAAAAAAGGTTAACATCGATCAAACAAGTTATAAGTCAAATTAAATTTAAATCATAAAACAAAACTACAATTGTTTAAAGAAGTTACAGGGTACCAAAAAAAATTATCCATGTGAGTAGACAGACAGAGAAGGGAGGGGGGACTACAAATTTAAATTAAGTGTAAAATGTAAACAAAGGTGCAAAAATAACAGGGAATAAACAGAATTACTTACACAAACAACAGTGTACAAGAGAGCATCAAAGGCTAAGGGAATTTCTTTCAGAATATTAAAGGGATAAAACGCTTCATGAACGGTACAGCTATAAATGTTGTATTTCATGAGCATGCACAAGCGGGTGAGGACAGACACACGAGATCATACCCTTTTTGTAATGTAACTGCCTAGGTTTACTTTTACTGTTCCCTTACGTTCATATATTTCCATTTCCCCTATCTCAAACAGATACAACTATGGAGCACTAGAAAGAAATCTTCTAAAATATTAACAGAAAAGAGATTAAAACTAAGCTTACAAAAAATAAGGAATAGGATAAGTCATAAGTATTTTTTAATGCCATTGTATATATTACCAACAGGGCAAGGAGGAATTCGAGATATACTACCAAACAAAGTAACAAACCTCTTGCGTTATTATTAGAAGGACATTGCATAAACCATAACCCACAACCCACTAAAAAATATTCCCTCTAAATAACACAAGCCACATCAAAGTGTCAATAATGTCTACTATCCAAAAAAAAGGCAGTTGTTAGAATTAATGTCTACTATCCAAAAAAAAGGCAGTTGTTAGAATAAGAACTAACGAGGGCCACTACATGCAGCCTTACCCTTGCACATGCAAAGAAGCTGTTTCATAGAGATAAAATATCATATTCCTTGATAAATCGTGGCAAAGTTCTCAATGCTTCAGTGATTCCCCTATAACTAACTAGCATCCTTATTTCCCTTCGTTATTATCCCAAGAAGCTCAATTGCAATAGCTTTTGGAATCAAAAGTATGTGCAAAGATAATAAAACTACTAAAATGAGATTACAACAATTACTAAAATGAGATTACAATTAATAATATACCAGATAAAAAGTATCCATCAAAACCCCCATATCTTTCTATTTTATTTTTTCCAGAGTAAATAAACCATGGAAACATGAGAGAGTACAACAAGCAGACGAGACTCAGTGGGTCTGAATCGTAAGTGTGAGTAGTATGTGTGCCAATGTTCCGAATTTTTCTGAGTAGGCCCATGTCCGGCCAGTGGCCCCTCTGCTCCACCACAACACTCAATTTTATCAAAACTGATCCGGTCATTTGACCTGTACAAGGCACTGAATTGGAGGGACTTCACTGATCCAGTGGACCAGTAGTTGAACAGCATGAACCAGTATATATTATTTGATATATATTTAATAAATTAATATGATTAAAAAAACTGTAAACCAGTTACCAAATGAGATGTCATAGCACAGTGGCGTTATTAATTCTAAATCCCCTTCAGGGCCACGGTTCTAGCTACATTCCCACACGAATACTCAATTTTTTTTTTTCTTTCTGACAAATTTAATGCAGTGCGGAACCACATTTAATCCACAACAACTGTTGGAGAACATACACACATCCATAGTAGTAGAAGACCTGGAATCTTGGTTCCAACCCAGGTTTAGAGACCAGGTTGCTGCCGATCAGGGGTTTCAGAGTACATCGGATCTAAATAGAGGACCAGACCACTTCCGTCCGGTTACCATTCAACTGGTCAGACTGATCCGTCTAGGTTTAATAACACTAACGCTATAATGCACTGTTCTCAACCCTGATACACACAGATATAATCATTACTATATTAATTAATTACATTCAATTATTACATTTTTTCTATATATTTGTTATTATAAGTTGCATATTTATCTCTATTATATAATCTAGAATTATGTATTAATAGTTTTCTATAGTTTTTAAATATTCTTAAACATTACTGAGTAATGTTAACAAAAGCATATAATTAAAAAAAAAAAAATGAATTAAAACACCAAAAGAACCCTTTCCCCAATTATAGGACTGTTTGGATAGAAGGGCCAATTTGGAGTCAGGCCCAACATCCCCTCTGACTTTAGAAAAGAAAAAACCCTTGTGAATTTCTCACAACCAGCCACAGAATATAAACACACCACCAGAGATGGCCAGAAGAGATGCCTTTAAGAGATGTGAGAGAGAGAAGTACCAAGATAGGGGACAGACAACACATTTTCAGAAAGAAAGAAAAAAAAAAAGTAACATTATTCCGGCCACCATAGAGTCTATTTGGGCCACTACATCTGCAACACTAAACTGTCCCCTAAGGGGCCACTCTGCTCTGCCAAATTGCAAAGTGGCACTATGAGCGGTTATTCTCAACCCCTGACTCTTTCCAGTAATAAATACATGCTTTGGTATGCCTCAAAAAGACGTCCATGATGCCAAACACTTCAACTTTAATGCAAGTTCCATATATTTAAGTGTATGTGTTTAATTTTCTTCTAACTATTGATGTTATTGATTAGAAGAAATGCATAGAAAAAAAATTAAAAAAGAAAAATAGCCCAATGATTGTTTCCACCAAGTAGTATCTTGAAACCAAGAAACACAAACAGAACATACACACGTCGCTATCAAATAAAGTTCTAACAGATTCACATTGCTCATGATGATATTTGACCACATAGCACATTCAAATATCTTTCCTTATGTACTTCAATACACAAAGATACAGTAAAATGTTTTGGAAAGTGTCAGTAAACATCAAGAATTTAATACACATTATGCTAATTGCCAAAAAGAATCTCAAGTTGAAAAACCATGTATTTTAACATTCATATCCTAAAATGATGCATACCTCCCAAATTTGCTGGATTGGCAATAAATTTTAAACAGATTGCCTTAAGCTGTGGACAGTGGTGTTGCTCTGCCAGGGCAAGTGTTGTGGCTACATTGTCAGTATTGATTTCTTCACACAATTTTGATTCACAAAGAAGTTTGAGCCGATCAAGATTATAGAGATCAGCAGCAGCCAAGAGATGCTGCACCATGACGGCATATGAGCAGACATTCATTGAGTCCATAACTTCATAGATGTCAGGAAGTTTGTCAGAATAAATGAAGAGAAGCATTGCCTGAAAAAAAAAAAAAAAAAAAAAAATATAATTAAAAAAAAAAAAAAAGGCAAATGAAAAAACTGAACGCATAACATACCAGTAAACTCAAGTTATGGAGAGGTTGTATTGTTGAGGAAACAACACTAACAACCTGCGGATCAAAACATCAGAACAGAATGCATGCATTAGGTTGTTAAACTCCCCACTTTCTATTTCCATCAATATTAGAGAAAAAGGGATAACATTTTATCATTTTGGAGGAATGGGATGTAAGTGCACCTGGAAATTGATTGTTCTCTTAGTAATATCACGAGGGAGCAGAGGATTGTGGGGATACTTATCTTCCAAATACTGCATGCATTAAAACAGAAAATAAGATAGGCATTTGAAGAGAAACTAACAGGGAAGATTAAGGATTAAAGATTGAGGAAAGTGAAAGAAAAGACAGAAGACCAAAATAATGGCGAGAGAGTCATAAACAACAGCGTGGCCATCCACTAGAACGGGAACACAACCAACAGGGTTAAGCTGCAGAAACTCTGAAAAAAGAGGAAATCGTTTTCCGTTAATCGATGAATAACTTCCAATTAGGGTATAAGTGAGGGTTAGAGAACAAACCGGGGCTGGATTGTTCTCCCTTCAACAGATTGACGGGCTTGTACTCGTATTTAAGGCCTGAATCGAACGAAACAGTAGCGAGTGAGTGAGATAGTGAGTGGGAGAGAGAGAAAGGGAATTGGAGTACCTTTGTGGTTGAGAGCGATTCGGACTCGGAAGGAACAAGAGCTCCTCCAATACGAATAGAGCGTGACTTTGTTATCTTCTTCTTTAGCAACACTTGCACTTGCCTATGATTCAATTACAAACAAGTACAATGATTATTGAGTAGCCATGAATGTAGCAGATGAAGGAATCGAGAGCCATTGCATACCATTGCTGATGCTTCCAACTTCAAACACCGACCAGAGTTGTGTTTGGCTCGTTCTTCCAACTTCGCTTGTTTAAAACAGTCAGCCATTTGATTTTGTTAATGCTTCAGATTTTGACACGTGTCCTTGCACTTTTTAATTAATAAAATTCTCAGTGTTTATCAGCTCCAAGCTGACTCTACCTCCATACCCTTTCCTGCGTCTCCATTAACCTTACTTAAAAGTTGGAAAACTCACTATTACCTTCCATTCCTCACCTCCGTAACCTTATCTAGTAGAGCATTTCTCCACCTAGGAGATTATTTTTTTAGCAAAATCTTCAATTAAAACTTGATTAAATTGTAAGTAAGTAAATTTTTATGTTTATGAAAAATTTGTAAAATATATTATAAATTTTAGTAATTAATTTGATGATTTGAGTAATATTAGTAAATGACTTTGTGGATTTAAGAGTTTATAAATTGGATTGATGTTATCTTATTGTTATTTTGTTTTACAAACGACATCTCAGAGCTATTTTCATCATTAACAATTTGTCGGAAGAGGATACGGAGGTGAGAAATAATTTGTCCTCTAAGCTTCGCAAACGGGTGGAAATTTGGAAAGTATGCTTCCGGTCAAAGTGGGCCACGGTTGGACGGCCCAAAAGCCATGATACAGAATGGCCCATTTTCATTGCTAAAATGGAAAGAACTTATCCAACTTTAAAGAAACGCGTTATTTGTTTAAGAAAGAAGATTAAACAATACTATATAATAAAAAAAATGTGTCAAAATATTAATTGGTTTTTAGGTTTATTTATTATTATCTTTATTTAACGAAGGAGTTTCCAAAAATATATCTTTTTATACTGTTTTCATTATGTAACTTTTTGTTTATAAGCTAATTTGTCACCTTATATATTTTGAAGGAAATATTTTAATGACTAGGCATGGTTAACGTATAAAATTTTATACTGTTAACTAGTTTGAGTTTCGCCAGTGTTAATCTTCACACATTAGTACATATGTAAATAACTAAAACAAAAAAGTGACAAATTTATAAAGAAATTAAAGAGACAAAATTCACAAAACAATGATAAAAGTAAAAAAGAAAAACAAGATTACTGTTCTACAGCTTTATTTTTGTTTGTTTAGTGTACTCACTTTTCTTAATTTTGTTATATTTAAACAAGCTTTGAGACCGCTTGTATTGGAATCTTCTCTCTATTTTTTATGAATACAAACTTTTTCTTTAGTTTTATGGTCTGAATTGAAAGGAATTTCTACATTATATTAGAAATATAAGTCGTACATCCAGAATTAATCCACCAAGTATTATAGGGAACTTTAGTTAAATTTTATTTAAAACATACATGAGCATTATGCTCACCTTTCTTTTCGAACCAAGCTTTACGTTTTAAGTAATTTTTATGGAAATGTCCTTGCTTCTTACAAAAATGACATTTGTCATTTTTCTTTTGGATTGTTACAGAGGATTCTTTAACCTTTAATGGTCTTTTATCCTTTCCATGTTTCTTATAAGCTTTCTTTCCAACTCCCTGATTATTCACATAATGAATGGAGTGGTTTCCATGATTCTGAATTAATATATTGTGCAATTCATGCACATTCCATTTATCTTTAATGGTATTATAGTTCATCTGAAAAGGACCATACTCAAACGGTAATGAGTTCAGAATGAACTACACAAGAAAATTCCCATCCAGTGCCATTCCAAGAGACTTAAGTCTTGTTGCAATATTTATCATCTCAATGACATGTTCGTGCATAGTGCGAGAACCATCAAATTTCATGGTGGTCAAAGTACTTATTAATGTCCTAGCAAAAGACTCATCAGTAGTTTGGGAGCACTCTTCCACAAATTTCATAAATTTTGTTCTTGCACTTTAAGTTTTGGGAAGAGCTGACTTAATATTATTACTGACATCATTAATAGTAGCAAGTTTCTCAATAGACGGATTCTTTCTGTACCCCAATACCCTCGTCCTGCACCTCCATAAATTTTGAAAATGTCAAAATTGTCCTTATAAAAATGACCAAAATGACCTTCTATTTTTTTAAAAAAAAATTACTGAACCGGATGTCCTCCATCCGGTTTACAATTTTTTTCAAAATGTAAACCGGATGGGGTGCCATCCTGTTCATATTTTCATTTGGAAAATGTGAACCGAATGGCATCCCATCCGGTTTATATTTTGGAAAAAAAATTGTAAACCGGATGGGGGCCATCCGGTTCACATTTTCATTTGCAAATGTGAATAGGATGGTCCCCCATCCAGTTTACATTCTGGTTTTTTTCCAAAATATAAATCGGATGTGGGGCATTCGGTTCATATGAAGTTCATCTTCTCCGATGCAGATTCACCGTCGATGGCAACCCAATTATCAAATTAACTACCCTAATCATGAATACCACTCAGAAATTGCTAATAAACATATTTTTTTTTTACTTTTTACTTGTTTAAAGCTTTAATTCAGATTGGAGCAAATACACAGCTTCTCCTCTCAGATCTACGATGCGAATGTTGCAGATTCTCACCCACACGCACATATCACTTTTGTTGACGGTGAAGGTAAAAAAACAGATACAATGATTGAACCGGATGCTACAGTAAAGCAGTGAATCGGATGTAAGCAAAAGGAGAATGAAGCGGATAAGAGTGATTAAAGAGGTAAATGGGATAGAGGGTATTTTGGTCTTTTACCATTTATCATTTAAGGACATGTTTGTATTTTTCGCTGACTTATGGAGGTGCAGGACGAAGGTATTGGGGTGGAGGAAGAATTCGTCTTCTCAATATTAAAAACCATATCAAATCCAAGAAACCCATGTGAAATTGGACTTGTTTAGTCTAATCAACAAAATTTAACCCATTTAATATTAGAATAGATATAGCTTATGTAAAGATACAGGAACAAATATTGTCATTAACACATACTTAAGATTAATACTTTGAGTTGTACATTAAACATACTATAATTTCAACAACAACTAGACATTATATGTATACTAATGTTCTCCTTTGGGTGATACATTAATACCCAAAACATAATGATGTTATTATATTAACATTATTTGGTAAGAAATATGAACTAATTAGCAAAACTCATTATCTTAAGATATATAAGTAAAACTAATAATGCATACTTATCGCCAACAATTATGTCCATTAATTATAACAACAACTAATCGGACGATCCATAAATGTCTTATAATAATGAACTTCAATTAACACATATAAATTAATTATTTATAATTACAAATCTATCATATAATTAATTTCAATAAATAAAATTATCAATAATTTGAAATTAAAATAAAACATAAAAATTTGATCATTTTGATTATTACAAATCCACATAAAATTAATTCTAATAAAATAATCATTAATTTAGAATTAATAAAAATATAAAAAAAAACCATACGCTGCGATGGCTGTTATAATTTCGATAGAGGTGCAGATAATTATTCACAATCAGTTACATCCACGTAATGGGCACAAATTAAAATTTCCAATTCCCTTCTTTTATGCCATGAGTGCGCCGACATTAGTAGTTTAGTTTCTATAATTTAAGGGAAGATGCGGCCTTCACCAATAAAAGTGTTGGGAATCGCTCTTTCTTCCCTCCTCCATGAACTCAAAATAGGCACTTTGCGGAAGCGTAAATATAAAAACAACGCCAGAAAATTTTAGCGTAGAAAACCTTCTTAATAAGGTAAAAACCACGGGACCAGTAGGCCACTTAAATCTCCACTATAAAAATAATGGGAATACAAAATATACAATAAATATTGTATCTTCAATTTGTGGACAACACTCACAA
>Ga0209700_104348_pt1 | contig 25706 bp, 19 predicted proteins | sample SiratroredBW_FD_187528 | JGI IMG/M metagenome (GOLD analysis project Ga0209700, IMG submission 187528) | Root nodule microbial communities of legume samples collected from California, USA - Siratro red BW (SPAdes) (version 2) | ecosystem: Host-associated > Plants > Roots > Nodule | place: USA...
GTCGTTTTTGGGACAAACCCGACGTGGTGCAACTCCTTAAAATAATAATATTATTAAACACCACGTCGGTTTTGTTTTTCTTAACCGACGTAGTGAGTTCAATCACTACGTCGGATATTAAACCGACGTATGATTCAACGTCTCCTGGGTCAACGTCGGGTCGAAAACCGACGAAAAAAGCCTCTTAGAACCGACGACGAAAGCTATTTTTCTACTAGTGATAATTAAAAAATAATCAATACAAATTATACTAAACAAAATTGTAATAGATCTACAAGATTCTTTTAAAAAAAAATTAAAAAAAAATCTAATACTTTACTACAATTTTAAACGGAATGTTTTTTATAATACGATTTTTATATAAATAATTTCAAAATTGTCCTATGAAATTCCCTAAAATATCATTCTTACAACACTGAAATATAATACCTACTGTAGACTTATTTCAACGTTAAATATGTCACAATTTTAATTTATACATAATAATAATTTTGTAGTCTAAATTTTTCAAAAAAATTATAGAACTTTCACAACCAATAACTTTCATTCCTGTATTTTTCAAAATTTTCAACTTTCTTAAAAGTGATATATTTCAATACTATAAACAAGATTTAGGATTTCAACAAATATAAGAATTAAAAACAATGTTCTAAAAGTAGAAAAGTTAGTAGACTAAAATTTAGACAATTTTAAAGACTAAAATGGTCATTGACAACCCTTTCATTATTCTCATTACTATTTATAAACTTGTTTTAAACATGTTTACTCTAAAACGAAAATAAGTGTACTAGGGAGTAATTTGCGTGTGGAGTGAGAAAAGCGGTTGTTAAGGAGATTGAAAGCACGCGGCACGAGGAGGCACCTTAGAACACGTAATTCATAACGCCACGTGTAACGAAGGTGGTGTAGTTGGTGGGATTCCCTTCATTTTTCAATTGAGAAGAGGAAACGAGTGGAACTACCAACTTTTTGAATTTGTTTCGGGAGGGCAAAGGAAAAGCATAAACAATCATGACGCCAGAAGAAACAGACCAAAACTGCTTTTCATTCAAAGTAATAGCTACTTTGCTCTATCAACCACTACAAAATATATGTGAAAATGACCAATTATAGAATTTAATTTTATATATTGTTAACGTAAAATATTATATTATTACTTTCTAAATCAAGTTACTTATCTTTTCGGAAGATTTTTAAAAACTTAATCTCAAAAAGTTTTTCCATTGATATCTGATTTACAAGAATTAAAATATCAGACTTGGACTAAAGATAAAAACATTATTCAAATTGGCGCACAGCGCCCGGGCTGTCCACATCTTTTTTTCATTTATATTATAATATTGTATTATAAATTTATAATAATTAAATGTTTATTGAATTAATATGTGGTAAATTTACAGGTGTTATTGTTGATTTTAATATAATTTCTATACACATATATCCTGAAAAGAACATTAATCCAATTTCATAATTTTGCAACGATAATTTTTTCTTTAAATGGGAGATAAAAAAGATTGATATTAAGGACGTGTTTGAGTTTTTCCGTAATTTATAAGATAAAATTTTTTCAATGAATTTTGTCGTTAAATTATAATAATAAATGAGTAAATTTATGTTATCTAAATAGAAAACGTAATTTACATTTGAAAGAGTAACATTAATCTATAATTTCTTAAGTTTTAAAAGAATGAGATTTTTTTTAACTAGATTTGTAAAAACATGACAGCGAGTTTTTCAATTAAAAATATCGTCTGACTATTTCTATTAGACGTTAATATTTTGAAATATTACAAAAAAAAAATTAATACATAATATGATCCTTAGACGAATTCTTCCTGTATCTCATAACGTGGTTATGCATCTTCATAAAATTTTAAAATTCAAAATCATCTTTATAGAAATGATTGAAAAAATATTTAAAAAAATTAAATCGGATGAGATGTTATTCGACTGGCACCTCATCTGATTTATTTTTAAAAGAAATTATAAATCAGATAAGGTGTCATTCCGTTTACATTTTAAAATAAAATGTAAATCAGATGACACCTCATTCGATTTACTTTTTAAACAAAATGTAAACCGGATGAGGTGTCATCCGGTTTATATTTCTAAATAAATTATAAACCAGATGACACCTCATCCGGTTTACAATATCAAAAAAATTTGTAAACCGGATGACCAATGGATGACCGTATCCGGTATGCAATTTAATAAACCGGATAACACTTATCCCATTTGCTAAATTGCATACCAGATGCAGCCACCCATTGGCCATCCGATTTACAAATTTTTGGTATTGTAAATTAGATTGGGGTCCGGTTTACAAAGAGATTTCTATGGTTTCACGCAGGCGCACGAGGAAGATGTTCATGATGAAGCACAATGCAGTTCCTCTACCTCCACACAGTGAAGCATAGTGAACGACGGTCTTGGCGGTGGCGATGAAGGAGAGGAGAATGCGGAAGGGATCCTTTCACTTTGCTTCTTCTCCTCTCTCCCTTTTTTGTTGTTGGTTAGTCTGGGTGTAGGACGATTTGGCGGTGGGTGGTGGTCGAAGGTGTATTCAATGGTATTATTGGTGGCGGGATGGACGTGATGATGGCATGGAGGTTGTGACAATTGGCTCGTGGTGGAGATTGAAGGCTTGTGGCGGAGGAGGAGATTGTCGGCAAAGGAGGAAAGAGGTGTGTGGGAGGCCTGTGAGGTGCATGGCGAAGGAGCATCGTGGCTGTCTTGGGGCGTTGTGGAGGTGTTTGGCAGAGGTGAAGGAGATGAAAGGAGTGAAAGGGGTGGAGGGTATTCTTGTCTTTTGCAATTTTAAACTAAGGGCATAATAGTATTTTTAAATGGAGTGTGGAGGTGCAGGACGAGCATATGGAGGTTAAGGAAGAATTTGCTAATCCTTGTAAAATATAAAAACAAAACAATAGAACAAATATCAGGCCTGTTGGCCCAAGACCGAAACATCAGAGGGTGGAAAAATACAACCAAAGAAAGAAGAACAACTTTAAAAATAAAAGAGAATGACTCAAGAAAGAAGGAAAGGAACTTTAGAGGACTTTTTCTCTCAAATTGGCTTGATTACAAATGACAAATGAGTAGCTCTATTTATAATACTCATGGGAACATTCTAGACTCCAAAATTCCCAACTTCCTTATTAATGGTAGCATTCTCTTAACTACCCCATTACTTGTAGACTTCTCTAGAATGTTGTAGACTTCTCCCAACTACCCTACTAATTATAGAAAAGTCTAGAATATAGTAGAACAAAAATTAACTTTATTTTCAACACTCCCCCTTAAAGTGATTTTTGGGATATTACCCGAGTCTCGTACGAAGGAAGTCTTGGAAAACGACTTTGTGAAAATGTCGACAACATTTTCCTTACTTCACACTACCATTGCGTCAATGGTGTTGTCAAGAACATTTTCTCTAATAAAGTCATGCTCATCCGGTTCTTGGGACAATTGCGTCTCTGCCTGGGTTTGTGCTCGTGTTTGTATTTGATATCCCTCCAGTTTCGCTTTGCACTCTGTCCTACACCGTTTCAATCCAATAGAAACCCCAAGCATCTTGGGAACCTCTGCCCCTGCCGCATTCACCGTCGTACATGGCAAGAAGTCGGCAGCGCCACCAACATGCACGACGTCATCAATCGAAGAAACAAGCTTCGCAGGAAAAAGCTCTAGAGCCTTTCCTTCTGGCACTAACACGGTCCTCACAACACTAGCAGACGATTCTAACTGCTGACGGCTAAAACCAGAACCGTCATTGGTCATTAAAGTGAGTATGTTATTACACAAACTCTTTAATTTACTCATCTCGTGATTCAATTGCATGTTCTCTTTTCTCAACCGTTCAATTTCTTCTAACAGCTCAGGCACAGTGGTGCAACTCGTTGTGCGATGCACTGTATTATTATTATTTCTAACATTTGGATATGAGTTAGAGGATAGTACATGTTCATTACTGGTTAGAGACACTATTTTTATCGCTGGTGTCGGCACAACCACCTTTACAGTATTGGGCGTGACTTTGGCTTCATTTCCATCTTACTCTTGAGGGCTAGAAAACTTGGATTGGTTTCCGTTAGATGATGGTCGTAACCGGAATCCACCATCCATTCATTTTAAAGGTTGATAGAAGCCAAGGCATCTACATATTTTGCTTTTGTCACAAAGCATTCCCCAAGTCTTCTTCCTCCACAGTCTTGTCGGCTACGTTACTCCCTTGTATTTTAGCTCGACAAAATCTTTTAATATTCCCAATTTTGCCACAATGATAGCATTTGAAAAATCTTCTTATTAGAGGTAGTGTTAGACGACTCACCACGTACTCCACTCGGGCTCGAGTTGCTTTGGGCAAGTGGTGAGAGGTCGAGCTATTTGGATTTCCTTTACTGTTGAAAAACTTCTTTCTTGTCATGAGAGCACTCCCTTCTCTTTTTATTGAAACATTAGCCATTTGTTTTGCTAGTGACTCTTGAAAGGACAGTAGATTCTCGAACTCTTTCAAGAATGGTTATTGAATGCACTATTCTCTTTTAATAAAGTTTAGAATTGGTTATGTACAAATATATAATTAAACTTTTATTTGAAAATTTCTATCTAATAATTTTATTTGTTATGATGGTAATATTGTTATGTAAGTAGGAAAATGATTAAAAAAACAAAAATTTAAAAAAAAATCGCACACTTTGTATGTATGTTATATAACATATATAGAAAGTGACACGAAAAATAGTGTAATATGACATTTTCGAAGGACATTTTATAACAATTCTTGTATAAATGACATAGAAAATACTATTTTTGTAACGTTTCTTTATGATTTATAATTGACATAGTACGTGATTTTTTTTATCACGATTATTTAATCGACATAACAAGCTTAGACTTATGTATCTATAAGGTTTATAAGATACTTTTTGTACTTTGCTTGGAGAGACCTTTTGTACTCATGTTTAAACTTAAGGGAGTTTAAGCGTAGAGCCTGGAGAGACTTTGCTTACTTAGTCTAGAAAGATATTATATACTCGGATAGCTAAAAGTGATTTAATGTACTTGTTATGAGGCAAAAGTGACATTGATAACGTTTATAACTAGTTTTATATAGGGAAACCTTTTGTCATTGACATTGAAAAATTAGAGACAGACCAAATTAGGGTGAACTAATATAAAATTGTGTTATTGTTTACTCTTTTATTACACATTACATTATTTGTGTTGAATTGATTACTTACTACTAGGCCAAAAGTTATACTTAATAGTTAGAACGCAACTCTTTTTACTTAATATTGTAATGGGTTAAGCACCACGGTTCAATTGTGATTTAGCATACCTTACCTTCACCATGGAAAAATTAATGTCACGTGTAACAATTTGTTGATTATCACTTTTCAAAATTATTGTGAATGTGGATGATCCTCACATATTTTCTTATAAGATATTTGTCAATTATTTTCAAAATATATTTTCATAACTCTATTTAAACTCTCTTTTCTATATTAATCACTTCCTTTTAGTTTCATTGTTAGCCTATTTTGCTATGATGACAAGTGCATAATAAGTAATAAACATATAGTTTAGTGGCACCGAGCGCATCTAGATTTTGTTGATCTACACTTCCAAGCCTAGTGTCGAGCTCAGGTTTCGTGTCTTGGATGCATTTCGTTCCTCATCAAGTAAAGAAAGATCAACAATTTTAAATTAGATTTATGGTCAAATATATATATATATTATTTATTATATTAAGAAAATCTGATTCTCGGGTTTGCTCAGACGCTCCTCACTTCTCCAAAACACACCAATCTAAGCATTTCTCTTTTCTCTTCTCCAATTTCTTCTTTTCATTGTTATGCGCGTTTTTGCTCATAAGAAAGCTTGTTTGCTAGTTCTGAAATCCTCAGTACCACCCAAGAAGTTGTTGTTGTATCTTGCAAAACTTGCACAATACATTGCGGATAAGTTTTAAAGACAGTGATCACTCACACCTTGGAAAATTGACTATGTTCGTGTTTTCAGCCATTATCAACAACAATCTTAAAGACTTATGATTGACGGTATGAAAATCAACAACAACTCTACACTGGATAAAAAACATCAACTACCATAATCAAAATATAGATAAAAAAATAGAAATGATCAGCCTTTCACATCAAATATGGGAAATGAAAACATCATTAAGAGAGAGGACACTATATAACAAAACTCCACCATCAACATAAACAAAATTTAACCATTCATTCATGTACAATCTTTAGCAACATAAAGGCAATTTGATATGAAAATCACGTGTACAAATGACATCTTGTGATCATTTTAACAAGAAATTTATCTACCTCATCGGTCTCATTCTTTTCAAATAGGGCACGAGTGATTATTTCAAAAGTTACAGCATCAGCCATGCAACCATTGTCTTCCATTTGGGACAACAAACTCAATGCATCATCAAGTAAACCCTCTTTACATAGCCCGTTGATCATAATGGTATACGTGTAAACATCAGGATGATAACCTTTAATTAAAATATTTTGGAAAATCTCTTATGCGTTTTTAAGCCTTCCTGTTTTACACATTCCATCAATAAGTAGATTGTAAGTGTATATACCTGACTAAATTCTCTTTTTTATCATTGACTTGACTAATTCAATTGCCTTGTCTACATTACCGTTTTTGCATAAAGCACATACCAAGGAATTGTAAGTTATTTCGTCTCGTTGACATCTATCATGCATCTCATCAATCAGATCCCAAATATACAAGCTTATCCCAGAGGTTTTGCACAAACCATTAATAAGAGTCGTATAAGTTACTGTGTTACAAACTATATTCTTCCAATGCATATCCTGAAAGATATTGATGGCCTCATCTACACTTTTATTCTTACATAGTCCATTAATACCAATATTGTAACTGCAAACATCAGGATTTACTCCCATTTGGGTCATAACATAGAATACATGTTTCACATTCTTCACCTCGTTAGCTAAGTAATACCCATTTATTAAACTATTAAAGGCAAAAATATCAGGTTTCATACAAGCTTTCAGCATCATAGCTAACACATTCTTAGCTTCTTTCACCATTCCCCTTTTACATAATGCATCAATCAGCACATTATAGGTTACTACACTAACTATTTAAGAATACAATTAATAAGCCTCATTTACAAATTTATCTTTAAATAGACTATCAAGAATTGAGTTGTACATTACCACATTATTACCACATTAGGCTGAGTTGATCGGCCTTCAATCAACAACTGAATGACAACTTTTGTTTCTCCAATCTTGCACAACCCATCTTTCAAAATACCGTAAGTTATTTGATTCATCTGAAACCACCTTGTCACGAAGGTTGAGTGCTTTCTTGACCTCACCCTTAAGGGAAAGACCATGCATGAGTGTACCGAAGATAATGGTATTTGGGTCATAACCCAATTTGAAAATCATGGCAAATTCAGAGAAAGTGAAGTTCATCTTAGACAAGCGGCAGAAACAATCGATGATGATGCTCGAAACGATAAGATCAGGGTGAATTCCATGGAGTTTCATTTGATTATAAAGGGAAATAGCAGTGGGATAGTGCTTCATCCTCACCAGGGACCCCAAAATCCTTCCAAATGATCATGGGAGGAACAGGACACTTACAAGCAAGCGATTGAAATGGGAAAACAGAATCGTGAAGTGACGAGGGTTGCAAGTGAGAGTGAGAAGAAAAGAGGGAAGTGAGGATCGGACGAAAAGGAAGAAATTTGGGAATGGAAGGATAAAGGGAAAACCTTAACCTTGTTGACGAAGACATTGTCATACTGTATGTTGGCAGCAAACAACAATGGGTTTAATTGTTGTGAGAGAGAAATCGAAAGTAGGTTTTTCAATAGTAGAGGCTGGTATGTAGTTCATCAAATAAAAACTACATTAAATAAAATAAAAAAAATAAAATTAAAATCAGGAAATATTGATATACTTGAAATTATATAAACAATATATCAGTACCGTCCAAAATTCATCGTATGAAGTTTATTTTCTTTATAGTTAGTTTTGAAGAACCTTAAAATGAAAAATAAATTAATCAAAAATATAATTTTTATAGTAGTAAATGACTGAAAATACATATATCGTGGATATTTTCACCTTAAGTATATTGATTTGAAAACTATGTTAAATATTTCCCTCTACTTGTGATTTCTAGTTTCACCCAACAATTTAGAAGGCAAAACTTATTTCAATTTCAATTACATAATAATATGTAAATCCATAAAATACAATATGTAACTTTTCTAATCTACAATAATATTAATTGGCAAATGCAAAATAGCAAAAATGAATATTACAATTATTAGATCATTAGAAAACTACTTAACGTACACTGTAACACAGCTTTTAGAAATATATATTCTAATATAATAAATATTATTTTTATTTTTATTTTGTAGGTAATTCTTTTCAATAATATACTTATTATTTTTTAGGCAAAAGATTGAAACAGTGGTGTATGTTATGGTGAGAAATGATAATAATACCAAAGTATATTAAGAGGTGAGAATTAGTAAAATCAACGTGTGTGCCTTATCCATCTAAGTTATAAATTTATGATTTATTGTTATTGGTGGCATAAAATATAAGTTATCTTACTCTTATTTCTAATTATTCTTTTTGGTGTTTCTCTTTTGTCTTTTTGATCAAGATATTTGTTTGCGACTCTTCTAGAAGAAAGAAAACTAGGGCTTAAATAATAATTTCATGTGCCTTTCTTCTTTTCTTCAATCCTCTAATGGAGTTTTGTCAAAGCAAAACCTGACACCAAAGTCATTACCTGCTCTCTGGGTCTGTCAGATCCTTTTAAAGGCTAGGTTGGAAAATCATTCATTGGCATGTGTTTTATTTAAGTCTCCAAAAGATTAGGTTGAGTCACCATCCATTAAAGGATTAGTGAAACTATGTTTGTATGTTCATATGTGGAGAAATGCTGAGAATGATACTGATAATAAATAAGCCAGTTAAGACTAGTCAGAATAGATGAGCGTGTATTTAACAACCCAACGTCAACATTTCAACTCATCCCAATTTCCAAGGAATTAAATCCTTTATTAACGTGATGTCAAACGTGACAACAATCATGATCATGAGATTTTTCCCTCCTGCAAGAAAATAATATAATCATCAGTAAAGATTATTATTCATTTTCTGAACTTTCAAAATCTCAAAATGAACTCAATATAAGATTTGAATCCCTAGTTATAAAATCTGTGAAAGATCATAAAAATAAACTTTTCATAAAACAATGAGAAAAGAACTTGGAGAGTTGTGAAACTTAGGGATACCTCATAGAAAATACAAAACACAATGTAATACATGAGTATATCTCCTTTTCCTACATTGGGAGTTTCGAAATGGAGCTTCCTCCACCATTATTCTCTCATAAGTTTTTCTCATATTTTCTTTCATCATGCTTTCATGTGTGTTGAGTTTTCAAACTTCCTATTTATAGAGAAGTTATAAGTTATTATTATTCCTCTGTGACCATTTAGTTGTAATCCAATGAATTCTTTTAATCTAGTTCCATTTTAGTTATGCAGAAATAAGTACTAGGATGTGAAATATTTTTGGACAACATAGAGTCCACATATTCATTGTTATATGTAATAGTGTTTCTGTAGAGCTATTTACCTAGGAGTACCTAGATTTATTGGTAAGAAATTCTTGTTCTCCAAATTTGCCTTTCAATAATTCTTTGAAAATTTGAGAAATTTACTATCTACGCATTTATAAGCAATAGTTACTATATGTCTATGAAGAGTAAATCTTCAACATAGAGATCATTCGTCTATAAGTTTCTAATGGGTGAATTCTTTATCTTTTATGTTCTAAGTCTTTTTGCTCGACTTTAGCATTATATAAACATCTATTCAAAATGGAATCTTTTATCTCTTATAGATGCATATTCTTTCATTTAAGGTAACTTCACATGAAATCCTATTCTTGAACCTCTTTCAGGCGGAACTGGCTAGACAATGTAATTTAGTGTGTTGAACTATGGATGATATCAAATTTTCATAATATTTATAATGTTGTAAAATTCTCAAATATTACATATGAAACTATTTATAATTTTCATAAGATTTGTAATGTTATCAAATTTTCTAACATTGGTTGCTCATTGAGTAACACCTGAAAAATAATATTATATTTAGAAACTTTGGGTCTTAAATTAATACCAAATCTAAGTTATTATTCTATATTATAATGATGATACTTATAGCACAAATCAATTTTAATATCTAATTTAAATTATTCAGATGTACCATGTTAATGTTTTCAAGTGGATAATATTATATTTTGATATTCCTATCTTTTTAATAAGATAATATTATCTCTTTATATATTAGTATTGAATAATACAATAATGTTATCACTTTAACAAAATAACAACAATAGTTGTTTTTACCAATATTTTAATTTATTTGTATCTAATTCTAAATAATTAAATGAATTATTTCACCCCAACAATTTTAAATGAACTACAAATATACATTCTCTTTGGCTCAAAGAATATCTGCAAAAAGATAACAATAATTTGTATAAATAAATAATTTTTAATATTGTAGTTTGTTTCTTCTATTTACATAACCTCTTTCTCATTTCTTTACATTAAAACGTGCTGGTAGTACAACTTCCCTTTTTACTCCTATAATTTTGGGAGTATAATGAAGTGGCAGATTTATCATAATCAGAACCACATATATTTACGAATTATAAAAGCAAAGACGTTATCAAAATCAAATCTCGTCCGAATCTCTTATTTAACAAGAGATATACCTAACGTGTCACCCTTAAAATTTGGCCTCTTTTAGGAGTACGTTACTCTTCGTGCCTGCGTGGGTGAGCTTGACCCATAACAAGGTCAGTTATCTCGTACGTTACTCTAATTTAGCAACATTATTCCATGCTTATCTGTCATCAAACTAAATTATAAATGTCATCTTGGTTACTCTTCTTTTTCCATTTGTTTCTTCACTTTTTGTTTTCCCATTTCAGTGCTCGCAATTGTGCAAAGAGACATAGTTACGCACACGGTTCATACAAATCGCACTACCATTCATATCACAGGTTCAGTTTTTCTTCTTTTCGTAATTCTCATAAACTCAATTCTTCAAATCAAGTGGTTTTATTTGTGTCCGTTTTTTTGTTCCTTTCTGATGGGTTAGTGGTTGGTTTATTTTGGTATCTCTTTTACTTTTTCGTGTTGCGTAAGACAAAATTTGCAATTATAGTTTTATGATAAATGAGAGATTATGGTTTCCCAATATCTTTGGATGTTCTTTTGTGTTTTTTATTTGTTAAGTATTCTGGAAAGTTTGAATTTTGAATTTCAATTCACTTTCCGATTGATCATATACAAAATTGAGGGCATCATCATGCCTGCATCCATCAATGCCAGCTATGTTTAGTGAACCCTTCTGACGCGTAAACTTTTTTCCCTATTTCATATTTTTTTTTTTGCTAATAAAATTTAAAAAAGATTGTTATTTGTCATTGCACAAATGTTACTAGCAAATTTAGTATTGCCAGATAACAATGTATTTCATATGGAATTGTTGACGAATGCATGAAATACCTATCAACACCTGGTTAAACGCACCTTCCCCTGTGCACGATCAAACCATGTTTTGACATATGATGTTAGGGCATTTTCAATACGAGTTTTTTTTTTAGAATTTTAATTTAATATTCAAATTTCATAACATGATGAATGTTTTAGAATTAAAAATGGGATTTTACATAAAACTGTGTTTTGAGAATAAAAATATTTTCTTAAAATTAATGATTACATCTTCATAACACCAATTTTAGAGAGAAAACATTTATCAAAATATAGTGTAACATTATTAGTAATGTGACATAATGAGACAGGCTTCTTTAAATAAAATGTGCTATATATGTATCTATGTATCTTGCTAACTGAAGTTTGCTAAGGAGTAAAGGATCCAAGTACTAGTAGTACATTTATCCTATTAACATTGCTATGAAGTAGAAAGACTATTAATGTTTCCTAAGACATTGTTTGGTTTAAGCTCAATATAGATTCATACTTGGCTATTTTATCATTCCATTCCTCGCATTTGAACTGAAAATGTGACACTTGCGCTCTTCTGTTTGTCATTTAATGTGTATTCTGATATGGGAATTCGAAATTTTCAGAGGCCACTGGAGTGAATCAGATTCTGCTACTCAATGACAGAAGAAACCACTTGAAACTCAACCTTGACGTCACTTTTAATATCTGTCTCCTTTGAATCTTTTCAACCCTTTCACCCTTCACCAAAACCTACCCACTTGAACTTCTACCTTATCCACAGCTCCATTATTCAATTTTACACTTTTGAAAAATTTTCGCACTCTAGTTTTCTCAAGGACCTTACACTTCTCTTTTTTCTGTGTCCTACTTTGTTCTTAATAACAAAGCCAAAGGGTATCAAAGACCAGTCTCCATTTTCTTCACCTTCACAAGCCATCATGGTCTTGAGCAGGCTCATAATCCCTCCAAAGAGTGTAGACTATTTTGCCACTGAGAGCTGCATGGAGAACCTCCAAATCACAGACCATGTTGTAGATAATCACGAGACTTACAAATCCAACAAATTAGAGAATGAGGCCAAGGTCATGAACAACACCAAAAGGAAAGAGAAGGTGTTCCCTCCCCCAATACCCTTGCTAGCTCGAACTCAGAACTTGGCCCCCCACATGCCGTGGGTGTTGAAGAGGTACTACACAAGCGAGGGAAGGTTGATTCTGAAGGAGAAGAAGGTGAAACACCATGAGTACTTTCGCGCACACAGAGCCAATGGTCGACTCACATTGCACCTTGTTAACGTTTCCGTTGATGACTATGAGGACTACTTTGAAGAAACATCTCCAACTAGTCCACATGAAGAGGTTTGTATTAATAACGTTACTCTTGATCACACTGATGTTGTTACTGTCAGTAATGATACGTTTGATGATGTAGAAGAGGAGAATGTAAATAGCAATAGCACTGTTGCTGATGAGTTTTCTCTGGAACATGAAAGGGATGTTTTACTAGCTAATGGTAGTGGTAGAGTGAAGGGTTTGAACTGCAGCCCTGTAAGAGCAGGTCCAGCATGTAACATTTTTGGGGTGCCAGTGCATCCCACTAGAACGGTTCAAGGTTGATTAATAATTAGTCGACTTTATAATGACTTCGTCATTCTGTACTTTTTTACTTTTGTGAAGTTAGAATTGAAATTTAATTGATTAATTTTGTTGATCACTTTGCTTCTCTAAACTAGGTATAGCTTTTGGCTTTATTAATTGGGTTATTCTTTATTCAGAAGCTTGAAAATTTTAATAAAAAGAAACCATGCCCTATGTTCAGGACTAGAATATGGGTGATTCCTTCCATCCATATACTTCGATGTAGAGGAAATCCATCAAGCCTTACTACTTTATGAAGTAGATCAATTATTGTACAATTCAAATTTATTATGTGCATAATTGGTTTATAATATATAAATTGTAAACTGCAACATCTAAGGCATCACCACATAAATGCATTCTTATTTGAACTGGTAGAAAAGATCCATTTCATAATGGACCATCGTGTTGGTATTAAACTAAAAAATATCAGTTTGTTAAAGAGTATGCAATCATCAGTTTGTTAAGGAATTAAAAGAATTAATGTGCAATCATAGATAATGAAGACATCATTATAGACACTGACATGGTGTGGTATCTAGATATTGGTGCTAACAATCATATGTGTGGACACAAACATCTCTTTCTTAATATACAAGAGATAGAAGATGAACATGTGTCTTTCGAAGATCTATTATGTACGTTACTTGAAAAATAATATGTTTTTTCTCGAAAGGATGAAAAAACAGGTACTATGGAAGACATCTATTATGTACCTCACTTGAAAAATAATATTCTTAGTATAGGGCAATCACTGGAGAAAGAATGTTCAATTTTCACGAAAGACCAGATGTTGTACTTGAAGGACAAAAATGGTTGACTGCTTGCACATGTGGAGATGACGAAAAATCATATGTTTAAACTCAATATCAAGAAAAAGGCACTTTCTCTCAAGCGTGAAGGCAAAGTTGAGGATGCAAAAAAAAAAATTCTTAAAACATCTAAAGCATTAAAAGCCCAAGTTATAGAGACAAAAGATGCACAAAATAAGTTTATGGCTCATGTGATGAAAGATGGATTTTTCAATCCTTCACTTGATGAAGAAAGTGATTTGGTTCTTTCAAAAGAAGATATGCATGATCCGACATTGAATTTAATGTTTACTAGGGTGGAAGGATGATGAATTTGAACCTGTGACCATAAAAGCAGAGCCAGTTAAGGAAGTTATTGGTAGGTCTACACATACAATGAATTTATTTACACCTGATTTGTCTTCATTCGTGTTGCAACATCAAGAAATAAGGGAGAGCTAAAAGAGGCCGATGAAATTTTAAGGCAGTCCAAAACTTTAGAAGCCCAACTAGAAGATTTTGGGAATCAAAACAAGGACTTGTCACTCAATGTTTCTAAGGATAAAGAGTCTCTACCATTTGAATCACCTAATTTCAAACAAAGGCATGGAAATTTGAGAGTGACTACTGAAATAGTAATGCTTTAGCTTCATAATGCAATTATAGCTTCAATTGCATGTTTCAATGTGCTTCTTCTTGGAGGCTTGATGTTTTGAACGAAAATTGGAGTAGATGCAATAGAAGAATTGATGTTTGTAGTGGATTGAAGTGTTTAAGATGGAATTTAGAGTGAATTAGGTGTGAGGTTAGGCCAACACACCTAGGAGGGTCTTACATAACCAAGTGTAAAGGAGGAATATGAAAAAAATATATATAATAAAAGTCATTATTAGGGAGTTAGTAGAGGTAAAGTTGGGTTATACTTATAATAAAGGGTTGGAAAGAGAGGAAGGGGAAGAGAATTAGATAGTGGAGTAAATAGGGAGAGTTTGGCCTCTCGAAAGCCAAGAGAAAATTATGTTACTGCTTTTGTTCAAAATTGTTCATCTTTGTTCTCCTGTTATTTTCAATTACAGACTCAAATACACTTAGAATATTATTCAGTTACTCCAATTATCTATAGTTTTGTTGCTATTATCATCAAATACCTTTACAATTGGTATCAAAGCTCGATCTGGGTTTCAAACCTATGAATGGTTACCACACGCAGTTCAGGAGCAATGGAGGAATGTGTCAAATGTTAGAGACGATATTGAAGAGACTCAACGATATGACGATGCATTTACCACGGCATGATCACACTACAGAGCCGCATAAGGAGGAGAAGGACACTGCCTCTCAAATCATGGATCCCGGTGGAGGAGGACAGAATCGCGGAAACCCATACTACAGGGATGACGGAGGACGCAAATTAGAGGTTCCAACATTTAATGGAGCAGATACGAACGGGTGGTTAGTGAGAATGGACCGTTTCTTTCGGGTGTCAAACATTCCGGTGGGGGAGAAGCTCGATTATACAGTGCTAGGATTAATGGGGAAGGCTCTTACGTGGTTCAAGTGGTGAGAGGCTCAATCGTCATTTCACATTTGGCTTCATTTCAAGCCGGACTTGCTAAAACGTTTCGAACCAAGAGCGACGTCAAATCCCTTGGCGCCACTATTGCAGGTGAAGCAGACAGGCTCTGTCATGGAGTATCGACGTGATTTTGAGTTCGTGACCAGATCACACAGAAATTTGGGTGGAGAGACCTTATTATGTATGTTCCATGAAGGATTGAAACCGACGATTAAGTCGGAACTAGCAGTGGCGGAGTTCGAATCCCTTCAAGCGTTGATGGATTATGCAATGGTTGTTGAAGCAAGAAACTTAGCTTGGCGAGAGGAAGGTGGAAGCCAATGGGGAAAATGACGTGAAGCAAGCCCTGAGTCTAGTGAGGGTTTCAATAGAGTTTTCACCTTATCTGTCCCAAAGCATAGTTCTCGTTGGATGTCAAATGAAGAGTGGCTTGAACGCTAATGCAAGGGTCTATGCTACAAGTATGGGAGAAGTGGAACCCATCCCACACGTGTCGACACCGCCATCAACACTTGGTGCTAGTAGATGTTGAAGCTGACTTAGCTTTCCACCAATTGAAGACAACCATGGTTTCAGTTCCAGTGCTTGCTTCTCCTTTTTTTTTTTTAAACCATTCCAGCTTGAGACCGATGCCTCTGGCAAGGGTGTAAGAGCTGTTCTAATGCAAGAGGGATGCCCTATTGCATTTATGAGCCAGAAATTGACCCTCACTGCCCAAGGGAAGTTTGTGTATGAGAAGGAGTTGATGGCCATTGGTTTTTCCATCCAAAAATGGTGGCATTACCTTCTTGGTAAAAAATTCACGGTGTTTACTGATCAGAAGTCATTAAAGTTCCTCTTAGAGCAACGAGTTGTTGAGGAAGGACAACATAAGTGGTTATCAAAGCTAATGGGTTATAGCTTTGACATCAAATATAAGGTTGGGTTGGAGAACAGAGTAGCTGATGCAGTTTCTAGAAAATTTCACTTCTCTTCTATTTCTTTCTCGGTGCAACTAAATGGGATGAGATTGAAAGTGAAATTCTGGAAGATGCCAAATTGAAACACACTATGCAGCAACTTTTAATGGGCGAAGAGGTAGCTGTTGGCTTTACTCTAACTAATGGAAGACTCATATACAAAGGAAGGTTAGTTCTTACAAGGTCCCCTAAATGGATACCCAAGATTCTTGCTATTCCATAGTTATAAATTGGAGGGACACTCTGGTTTTTTCCGAACTTATAAGAGGATCTTGTCTCTACTGTACTGGGAAGGAATGAAGTCTCAGATTCTGAATTTCATGAAATCCTATGAAGTGTGCCAGCAAAATAAATCATCTACTCTTAAACCAACTGGACTTCTTCAGCCCTTACCTATTCCCACCAATGTTTGGTCGGATATATCGATGGACTTTATAGGAGGACTTCCAATGGTGAAAAGATTTGATACCATTTTGGTGGTGGTTGACCGTCTTACAAAGTATAGTCACTTCTTCCCACTGGCTCATCCATTCACAACAAAAGACATCGCTGCTCTTTTCATCAAGGAAGTGGTCTGTCTCCATGGTTTCCCATCTTCTATAGTCTCGGATAGGGACAAGATTTTTATGAGTTCATTCTGGTCGAAACTATTTAAGCAAGCTACTACTACATTGAAGATATCATCTGCCTACCACCCTCAATCTGGTTAAACGGAAGTTGTTAACAAGTGCTTAGAAACCTATTTGAGTGTTTGACAGGCTCCAAACCAAAGCAATGGCTGACTTGGTTATCTTGGGCCGAGTTTTGGTATAATAAGAATTATCGCGATTCAATTCGCATGACTCTATTCAAGGCCTTATATGGTAGAGAACCACCTCCTCTGTTAAGGGGTGGATTGGAATTTGTGGTTGAAGATGTTCGGTTGATGATGGCAGAACGCAACTAGGTCCTAGATGAGTTGCAAATTCAATTAAACAGAGCTCAAAACATAATGAAGCAGTCTGTAAATAAGAAAAGAAGAGATGTTGTATTTGAGGTAGGAGAATTTGTGTACTTAAAACTCCATCCTTATCGGATGAAGTCCTTAGCAGCCAGGACTAATCAAAAGCTAGCTGCTCGATTCTATGATCCATTTGAAGTTTTAAAAAGGATTGGGGTTGTTGCATACAAGTTACCGTTACCAAAAACAGCTAAGATTCACCCTATCTTCCATGTCTCTTTGCTTAAAAGGAGTGTTTGCCCTTTTACATCATCTCAACCCCTGCCAACAGACCTATCTGCCGAAGCAGAACTATTGGTACAACTAGAACAAATATTGGACAACAGGAAAAATGACAAGGGAGAACTTAAAGTCTTAGTTAAATGACAACATTTACCAGATTTTGAGAATTCTTGGGAGTTAGCTGCGAAGATCAAGATTGTGTTTCCGCACTTTTACCTTGAGGACAAGGTGGATCTCCAAGGAGGGGGGGTATTTTTACATAACCAAGTGTAAAGGAGGAATATGAAAAAAAAAATATATAATAAAAGTCATTATTAGAGAGTTAATAGAGGTAAAGTTGGGTTATACTTATAAATAAAGGGTTGGAAAGAGAGAAAGATGAAGAAAATTGGATATTGGAGTGAATTATGTTACTGCTTTTGTTCAAAACTGTTCATCTTTGTTCTCCTACTATTTTCAATTACAGACTCAAATACACTCAGAATATTATTCAGTTACTCCAAGTATCTATAGTTTTGTTGTTATTATCATCAAATACCTTTACAGAGGGAGCAAGAGTAAGTCTAGAAAAGAGACTACTCTAAGGAGAGATTTTGAACAAGAATGAAGAGGAAAAAATTGGCCAACATTTCATTACTTATTCAAATCTTAATTTTCAATTACACAAGCTTCTTATTTATAGACTAAAAGATGGATTATCTTGTAAGTTTCTTAAAAACTCTCCAATAGGAGTTTGACAAGCGACAAACCATGAGCGGAGAGGATCCTCTCCATTGGAAGAGTGTCATGTGGCAAAGGTAGCTTGCAGCCAAGCTTCAAATACTCTCTAATGAGAGGTGAACAAGTGGCAAAGAAGCTTGGAGAAGAAGCTCACATGATGTACCTACTTGGAGTTGCATGTGGTGCTCTTGGACTCATTTTTCTTAGGTAACACCTTCTTGGAGTGTTCTTTGAAAGGTGACCGTCCACTTTTTCTTATGGGCTTCAAGGTTCAAAATCCTATTCTACTTGTCCTAAAATACAAGGCCCAAAATCCTATTTTACTTAGCCCAAAATAAATTCTACACTATGCTATACAATTTTCACAACAAGAGGTCTTGTAATCTTGAAGTTCTAAATTCTCTAGAGTGATCTTCTCCAATTTTTAACTTGAGTCCAAAAGTTTGTTTGTAGGCCCAAACAAGCTCAGTTAGGCCCAAACTTCTGATAAGCTCCTGATCAAGACTCGAACTCAATGACCTCTTTATTCTTGTTTTCAGTCTCGGAGACGGGGTTTGCAGCACTTCATGTGTGGTTTGGTCAAATAATAAGCATTCATTGATTGCAAAGAAGATTACTTCAAGTGAAAATCTTTCAAAAAGGATGAAAGTGAGAAAAATCATTGGTCATGGTTTTTCAATTGGTCACTTTATAGGTATGTTAAATTTACTTACTGTTAACAGTAACAACAATTTTTATAACTTGAATAAGATTATTGAAATAAAGAATCATGAAGGTTTGAGTTTAAGGGAGGAATTTGTCATATTTTATGAAAATTAGAGCAATAGAACTAAGAGCATAGGTATATCCATCAGAATAAAAGTTTATTGTGCTCTCACTTTTTCTATCTCTTCAAAAAGAAAATTAAAATATCATTTGTCCTATGTTATCACAACCACGTTAGACGTCAATTATTTTCTGGTAGCATTTTTCAATTTTTTTCTTTTGTATTTATAATAAAATCCTAAGAAAGATGGATATTGGATATAACATGTCCAATATCTTGTTGCTTTTGTTTCTACGAATACAATCAAATGTTGCCTATGCCCCTCCTTCAAAACTTGTTTTGATGCCCCTTCTACTTAGTATCAATTATCCAGTCCCATATGTATTGATTTTATGCATTATTAAAAGTTGAAATATAATCTTGGAATATATTGTATTGGAATATGCACATTAAATATAAAATACATAATTTTGTCAGAGTATTTAATGTGAAAGAGAAATAAATGTCGTGTACATAGATGTCGCATACAAAAACTTGTGAGAAATGATAACACGTGGCTTGGCTTATTCATAAATCCATTAGTTAAAGGAAGTGACAATGCATTTCGTGGCTTACAACAATCAATTTGTGAAAGTTTATTATTTTTAGCCTAAATCATAAAGGAGTTGTGAGAGTGTGTTTTATGCAGTGTTGTAGTTGAAATACTGGGTTAGTACTCGTAAGAAACTTTTAAGAATTATGAATTTATTTTTTATTTTTTGAATTTTCTGTGCAAACTATGTGATGTGTAATAGGATAGTCAGATTGATGTTTATTTTAGCTATTTTGTAATACATATTAGTTATGTGATGCATATGGAGCAGTATAAGGAGGAGTGATTTGTAGATTTGGGTGATGATGAAAAAGACAGAGTTGGTGTCATTGACAGGGTAAGCATTGATGAATTTGAATGTGAAAGTGATGCATATGTTGAGTAGGATACAGATATATGTAGCATAAACAAGTGTATGTATAAAAGTTATAGGCATATGTGCTGAAGATATATTAGGTATGAAATTTGAATGCAAAATGTTTACAAATGATATTACTCAAATGAGAAGTGTCATGGTTTTGGCATTAGAAAAGATGATGTTGGTTATGGTCATAAGGGTGAAATAGTAATGCCACAATTCTTATGTAATAAGGCCAGATTAAGGGACAAGAAGTATTGAACGACGGATAACCCAAAAAGAAGGATCATTAACGACTTGCACACACAAATTGTATAGCGAAGTTGCAAGCAAAGCACTACAAAAAATTCTCGATTTACTTATGGATTATTATCTACAATTTTTTATTCATAGGTAGATTTAGTATTACCTACGGATTTGTTTCATACGGAAAAATTCATAGGTAAATTACTTACAAATTTTATCTATGAAAAAATCCATAAGTAACTACATACGATCATAATATGTAGATAAATTGACAATTACTTACATATATGTTACCTACGAAAATCATTTTCTTCTTCCACATAACGTCCCAATCAGTGTTATCGAAAATCGGCCATGATGGTGCCATGGTGGAATTCGGTGGCGGATTTACAGACTACCGCCACCACACAACACTGGCGAAGCGAATTTTATATGGCGGCCCGTAATGGCCGCTTTCCGCGTAACGTCGTGTAACGGCAAATCGGAAAAGGCGGAAAAGCGCCTAGCAGCTTGTGCGCAGAGGACCAGCTCATGCGCGAAGGCCCAGCGTGCACGGAGGCGCTGCGTATGTGGTGGCGTTGTGTGCGCGACGGCACGACGTGTGCGACGGTCTACGCGGCAGTTGTAGAAAATTGAAGTCAGTGTGGCCAATAGAGGTTGCGGCTGATAGGGATGAGGGTGGCTGACCTAATTTTTTGGGTGATAGTAATTGGGCCTGACCCAACCCAATTAGTAAATTAACCTAATTCTAACAGCTAAAATTTTATTAAATCCTATAATTTAAATTTTAACGGCTATAATTTAAATTTAGCAACTATAATTTAAACTTAACAACTATAATTTAAATTTAACAGTTGTAATTTAACCTAATTCTTAACTTTTTAACTGAATGACATTTTTATCCAGCCCAATTAAACCTTATATATCCCTCCTACTATTAAATCTACAATATTTTTATCCCTTCTACTATTTACTGCCACGGTTAAACCTACAATTATCCCTCTTACTATTCATTGCCTCCAACTATTCACTGGTGGTCAAACCTACAATTATCCCTCTTATTATTCACTGCCTCCAACTATTCACTCCCACAGTCAAACCTACAATTGTCCCTCTTACTATTCACTGCCAATTATCCCTTCTCACTACCTCCAACTATTGATTGTCACGGTTAAACCTATTATTTTTTTATCTCTCCTACTATTCACTGCCACTGTTCACTACTGCCATCTACTCTCTACCCGTCTGTCTGCGTTGATTGCCGCCGACTGCCATTGCTGCCGCTGGTAATTATAATTTATAATTATTTATTTTTTAAATAATTTTTAATTGTATTTTTACTTTAATTATTATTTCAAGGTGTTTTATTTTTTTAAATATCTTTTAATTGTTTTTTTACTTTAATTATTATTGCAATTTGCAAAGTGTTTTCTTTTTCTAAATATTTTTTAATTGTTTTTTAGTTTAATTATTATTGTAAATTGTTTTATTTGTTGTAAATATTTTTTAATTGTTTTTTTACTTCAATTACTATTGCAAATTGTTTTATTTTTTCTAAATATTTTTTTAATTTTTTTAGTTTAATTATTAGTACAAACTATTTTATCTTGTTCAATATATATTTTGAATTTTTTTAATTTAATTAATATTGCAAACGTTTTGTGTTTTCTAAATATTTTTCAATTGTTTTTTTTACTTTAATTATTATTGCAAACTGTTTTATTTTCTTAAACTATTTTTTAATTTGTTTCTTTTTACTTTAATTATTATTGCAAACTATTTTATCTTGTTCAATATCTATTTTGAATTTTTTTAATTTAATTAATATTGCAAACGTTTTGTGTTTTCTAAATATTTTTCAATTGTTTTTTTACTTTAATTATTATTACAAACTGTTTTATTTTCTTAAACTATTTTTTAATTTGTTTCTTTTTACTTTAATTATTATTGCAAACTGTTTTATTTTTTAAAAAATATTTTTAATTGCAAAATATTTTTTTTAATTTAATTACTATTGCAAACGTTTTGTTTTTTCTAAATATTTTTTAATTTGGTTTTTTACCTTTAATTATTATTGCAAACTGTTTTGTTTATTTGTATAAATTTTTTAATTTGTTTTTTTTTTCTTTAATTATTTATAAAGAATATCATTATTTTACAGCAATACTAATGGCTAACGATCAAGACAACTCAAGAGCATCCCAGAGAACCAATCCGGGTTGGAAACATTGTTATCCTATGGATGAATCTAACCTAAATACAGCTGTATATAATTATTGTGGGAAAGTTATGAAAGGAGGAGTTACAAGGGCCAAAGAATATTTAATGGCAAAGAATGGCAACGTTGCTTCTTGCACCAAAACTCCACAAAATGTGAGAGAAGAACTTTGGAAATTATTTAAAGAAAAAACCAACAACCTCTTGCATCAATCCGACTGCTAATGATGATAATGAGAGTGAAGATGAAATTGAAATTTTTACAGGCAAGGGTAGAAATATTGGTAGAAAAAAAGGACCAATAGATATGTTTTTTAGAAATCCAAGTTCTGCAATAGTGAAGAGGAAAATAGAAAAGCTAAGGCAAGCCAGTATCAAAGAAGCATGTGACAAAAATTTGAAGGGGTCAGTCCATCAGTATATTGCTCGATTTTGGTATCAAGCAGGCTTGTCATTTAACCTTGTAAGATTGAAGAGTTTTCAAGATATGATTGATGCTATAGGTGCTTATGGGCCTAATTTGCCAGCTCCTACTTATCATGAAATTAGAGTTCCACTACTCAATAAGGAAGGTGAGTACACTGATAAGTTGTTGAAAGATCATAAATTGCAATGAAGTAAATATGGTTGTTCTATTATGTCAGATGCATGGACTGATCGAAAGCAACGATGTTTGATTAACTTTTTGGTGAGTTCCCCTGCAGGTACAATGTTTGTCAAGTCCATTGATGGTTCTAAATTTGTGAAGACAGGGGAAATGTTGTTTGAGATGCTTGATAGCCTTGTGGAGGAAATTGGAGAAGAGAATGTTGTCCAAGTTATCACAGATAATGGAAGCAATTATGTGTTGGCCGGTAAATTATTACAAGAGAAAAGATCACATCTCTATTGGACTCCTTGTGCTGCCCATTGTATAGATTTGATGCTTGAAGACATTGGAAAGCTTCCTTTAATAAAGAAGACAATTCAAAGGGGAGTTAGTCTTGTTGGCTTTATATATAGTCATTCTAGTTCCTTGAGTTTGTTGCAACAATTTACAAATAAAAGGGAATTGGTAAGACATGCAGTTACAAGGTTTGCCACCTCTTATTTATCATTACAAAGGTTACACCAAGAGAAGGGAAATTTGAGAAAGATGTTCATTTCAGATGAATGGAGCAACAACAAGTTGTTAAAGAAGCTAAGGGGATGGAAGCCACAAAATTTGTACTTATGCCTTCATTTTGGAATCATGTTGTATTTACTCTCAAAGTTATGGCTCCTATTGTTCATGTACTTCGTCTGGTGGATGGGGAAAGAAAAGCAGCTATGGGCTACATATATGAAGCAATGGAGAAAGCCAAGGAAACAATAATGAAGTCATTCAATAACAAAGAAAGTAAATATAGTGATATATTTACAATCATTGATAATAGATGGACATGCCAACTTCATCACCCCTTGCATGCTGTAGGTCACTTTTTGAATCCAGAGTTCTATTATTCAAACTCGGATATGGAGTTTGATATTGAAATTACAAATGGATTGTATGATTGCATAAGGAGATTGGTAACAACTAAAGATGTGCAACAAAAAATTCTAAGTGAGTTGCCTCTATACAAAAGTGCAAGTGGACTCTTTAGTGATGACTTTGCCAAAGAATCAAGGAAGACCATGGCCCCAGGTGAGACACTTTTCTAAATTTTATTAGGATATAACTTATATCATATAATGATTACGTTCTAAGTTACTTTTTTTGCATTTTGTATAGCTCAATGGTGGAAAAACTACGGGCACACAGCCCCCAACTTACAAAAGTTGGCAATCAAGATTCTAAGTTTGACATGTAATTCATCTGGATGTGAGCACAATTGGAGTGTATTTGAGCAAGTAATACTTATTATTTATAACATGACCTATTTCATTATTATTTTTTTCGTAGAATGTTGAAGGAAATTAATTCACATACACATTTTGCTTATCACAAATGCAGATTCATTTAAAAAAAAGAAACAGGTTGGACCACAAAAGGTTACATGATTTGGTTTACATAAAATATAACCAACAACTTGCTCAGAGATACATTATTAGGGATGAAATAGACCCTATTGTTTTGAATGAGATTGATGAGTGTAATGAGTGGTTAGTGGGGCAAGTTGATGATGATAATGATAATGAAGAGGTGGGAAATGAGTTGGTTTTTTATGATGATCCCACTCTGAATTGGACAACCGTTTATGAAGCTTCCGGTCTTGGAGAACCAATAACGTATACAAGGAGACAAGCATATGGTAAAAGAAAGCAACCATCAAGTGGTGATATTGTTATTGGATCTTCCCAAGCTTCTAAAAAAGGTCCAAGTGCAACTTCAACCTCAATAAAGAAGGGCAAAGAGAATATTCAAATTGGGGTTGAGAATGAATTGCATGATAACTCTGATTCTGAGTTTGAAAGACTACTTAACTATAAGAGTTGCTCTGAAGGAGAAGAGGTGAAGGGATATGCATCATTAGATAATATGGAAGAGAATTATGTTCATATTGAAGAAGAGTCTGATAGCTAAAAATTTAAGACTTTTATATTATGTTTTGTTCTTATTTTATGTTTTAGACATAATAATATTATCCTGATGATTGTCTTTTTTATAATTTTTGCAATACAATTATATTTTTGTTTTTTTAAAATATATATAATTTTTGCAATACAATTATATATTGTATTTCTTTTACCGCAATGCTTCTGCCATAACCCGTTATGGTTTCCATTATAAAGGATTTTGGGTTCTCCGATATTTTCCGTTATCCGATATCGATAACACTAGTCCCAATAGCTAATTGTATATACATATCTCTTCTTGAACAGTGTGTCTTTGATTAACTTTGTCTAAAGTGTAGAATTGTACTAAGCAAATAGTCTTTTTAGTGTCAATGAATTGTTGAAGAAAAATAATTTTAATTCTTTATCCAATAAATCATTTGATGTGACTTGTAACCAATATTGTGGATAGACAAAAGTAACAAATATTTCCTACAATATAAAATAAATATATATATATATATA
>Ga0209700_104350_pt1 | contig 25692 bp, 12 predicted proteins | sample SiratroredBW_FD_187528 | JGI IMG/M metagenome (GOLD analysis project Ga0209700, IMG submission 187528) | Root nodule microbial communities of legume samples collected from California, USA - Siratro red BW (SPAdes) (version 2) | ecosystem: Host-associated > Plants > Roots > Nodule | place: USA...
ATATTTTTTTATAATATATATATATATATATATATATATATATATATATATATATATATATATATATATATATTATCTCACATTATTGTATAAACACAGATCTTGAGATTTATCAATTACGTGCATGAAGATGTTATATACCTCCAAAACTAAGATGGTTATATCGGATTAATTAAATCAATTATTTATAACTTTTAAATTATTTGCATCATCCTAATGTATAGTTAAATTAATTACAAAAACAATTTAATATTTATTTTGTTTGGATATAACGACTGGCGTATATGATTAGTTTATGAAAAAGAAAAGTTAACAAAATTAGTTTTTTTTAGTTTGACCGAGTCAACTTTTACTCTAGCTAACATACATCCAAATGTAATGACATATATTTATTCCTAAATATATATATATATATATATATATATATATATATTAAAATATTTATATATATATAATATTTTAATTTATTTTCTATATTTATTAAAGTTCAGGATTTCTGATTGGTACAACTCGTGCATAATCAAATATAAATTGATAAAGGTATACGCCTAGTTTCTTTACTATTTTTATTTCGTAGCCATTTGAATTTAATTTAATATTTATTTTTAATTGAGATAAGTTTTAAAGGTTAAATCCGGCTACTTTTGTCCATAAATTTTTGGATTAAAATGATGTTACGTTTAATTAGTTCTTTATTTATCAAAGCTTTTTGTTTTTATGGCATTACATTTATACTTAAATTATAAATAAGTCTTCACTACAAAATACTTATATATATATATATATATATATATATATATATATATATATATAATTATTTTTTTATTATTTTTTTATTGTGACAACGTATATTTTATTTTAAACAAATTAAGATTGCGTGACAAGGTGTATCTATAACTGTCTTACAATTTATAGATATTATTTTAATGAAAATTGAGTCTTTTCTTTCCTAATATTAAAAGTTGAACACATAACTTCCAGGAGTAAAAATAAATAAATAAAAATTAAAGGCTAATGCAATTTTATTAGCTTTTAAAATCTGAAAGTCCTCAACTTATAGAAATTCTATTGGTGTGATGATATCTTTGAACTTAAAATTAAGAAGATATCTTATCCCATTAACTCATTACTTGCTTAAGATTTGTGTATGGTAATTGAGGTGAAAAAGATTTGATAGTTATGAAATATTCTGTTTAAAGGTTAGATCTCTGTTTTTATTACAATACAATGAATCCTATACAAGCGTCTAACACTTGGCCGGTCCAAAATTTATTTAACTTTAAAGCGAATTTTAAAGTAGCAGTTTATAAAATTAATAAGAAAATATTGAAAATGTTATCTTAAATATGAATCTGCTAATCTATAATTTTTTTAAAAGATGAAGGTTAACAAGGCACGTAATTAAAGTCATAACTTATTAAAACACTTAAAAATAATGAGTGGATGTGTACATCCCCTTAACTTTTCAGAACAAATTAGTTAAAATAATATATTCTTTTACTGTTTTAAAAAAATTATAGTTATAATTTGTTAACCCACTTTAAAAAAAGATGAATACTAACAATTCCGTTTAAATTTATTTAATATTTAAAATTGACAATAAGCCAATTAATAAAAATTTTCCGTATATGCATTTTTATCTTGGACATTTTTTCTTAATTTTATAGTTTCAAAAACTTATTTCACTAAAGTTTTTGTTAATATTTTTTTCTTTTACCGTTTTTGTGAAAAAACAGACAGTATTGTTGGTGTAAAACGTTGTCGGCAACTACTTTTTTTTCAAATATAGATGTTCATTGAACCTTTCATTATTAATATTATTCTATAAGTTATATGCATTGAAGATATCAGAGATTGGACCAATATGTGTGGTTTAATTTTGCAAGAAAAATTTGAACCAACTAAAGAAATTGAATAACTTTTCCTTTATTGTTTGGTATTTTTGAGTTTTGGTATCTAACTTTTAGCATTCACTTATTTTACGTTTTTAATTTGCGATTATTTTTTTACTAAATGTTAACAGAGTTTATTAACATTTCCGTTATCATAGTTTTAAAATTATTAATTAAATATTATATATTTAAGCATGTTTATTTTAGTATTTGTGTTTTTAAAAGTGCTCGTTTTAATTATTGTTAATTAAAATGTCAAGGATACCTCGGTTAACTTAATTAACTTATTTAATTTTTTTATTAAAAATTATCAAACCAAAAATATAAAGTACTGAATTGAAATTTTTAAAATTTAATATACCAAAATGTAAAAATATCGAAATGTAGAAGAATAAAACCTTATGACACATGTTATAATTGCAAACACATCTCTATGGTTGCCATTACCATGGTCAGTATAGGATGGTGAGAAAATTGCATATAGGTTAATATTTTTCATCTCTATGTTTTTATCTCTAACGTTTGTGTACTTAATATTCAATTTGGTTTTGAAAGATTAGTTATTAATTGATAGGTTTTGAAATTATTTATATAAATGAGTCTTCAAAAGTAATATATTAATTTGTATTAAATTATTTGTTAGAGTATTTTTTTTTTCTATTGCACTTATATGAAGAGAGATCATAAATATTTTGAGAAGACTAAAAATTATGTCTATACCAAACATCCTTTAGACTATTAAACATAAAGGGAAAAGTCCAGGATATTCCCAATTACATGAAAAACTACACAATTATAAAAAGAATAAAATTGTGGAAGTGAAAATAAAAACGAGAATGTAATTTGCTAGTAGATGAAATAAAATATGAAATGTTTATTCTGTAAATATAACTCCATAACGTAAAACGCATCCACTGTATTATATTGATGATTTTTCTCATAACAAAAAAGGTCTTTGAAAAATAATGGATGTTTTTCCCATATTAAGTAATGACATCGGAATCCTAATAAAGAATATTAGGTTTTGAGAATATTAGATGATAGAACTCCACAAATTACACTTACACGTTAAAAGTTCTACAAATGTTAAAGTATGTCAAAATTCTATGAATGTTAAAGTAATTGAATTGAGTGGGATCATAAAATTAGTTAAATAAATATACGGTTTCTAGTTACTTGAATAAGAGAAAAAAAAAAAAAACTCAACCAAAGAGAACCCTTTAAATACATTATACAATAAAAAAAAGTGATACATCATCTGCTAGCGAAATTAATATATAAAGACTGTCTTATATTGCAAATTTTTTTTTAGTAATCTATGAACTAAAATTTATCCATTTTAAGAAATGTGAAATGTCCTTCTAACAAATAAACTAATGTACACACAAAAATAATATTGAAACATTCATTTATATGAAAAATTTAATAGTCAACCCGTATATCACCAATTTTTGAAGGAGTAAAATATGTTTTCCCCTTCATTTATGCTATTATTTATTAAGATGTGATTGAATTCGCTTCTACACATTATAAAAAAAAATTAGGACAAATTTTAAAATCATTTTATAAACAAATTAAAATTAGTTTACTTTAAACTTATTTTGTAGAAATTATCTTATATATATTTCATTTCTTTATATTTTGTGTATAAATTAATTTTTATTTATAAAAAATATTTTATTTTTAAAATACTTATAAAAAAAACTCGTTAAAAATGTTTTAAATTAATAAAACAACTTAAAATGGGCAAGACACAACCTAAATAAATAAAAGATATGAAAAAATAAAAATAAAGAGACATTAGCTTCAAAGTTCAAAGGCATAATAGTGTTGCTGTGTGTAGGACAGAAACAAAGGTCCAAAGAAATTCTAAACATTTGTTTGGCACGTGAAATTCACTAGGAAATTAAGTTTTAGAACCGACTTATTCAATTTAGTATTAAAATTTAAATTTATGAGGTTTATTTTTTTAATTATCATGTTATAACTTATAAGTACACAATATTCATGATAATTACTAATATTCATCAAAGAACCTTATTAGAGATCCGTAAAAAGCTTTTCTAGTTATATTTTTCTTTATATGCAGCATTTCGGGTTTGAACATGAAACCTTACTGAAAAATATTACAACAATCTCATCACAAAATAACTTATTCAAGTCCATTCAAATTGACAATGAACACCTTAACAATGATCATTTCTCCAGAAGAAAAAAAAAAAGCGTTTCTCTTAAAGGATAGGGGACATTCTAAAAGCAGTTGGTAGGGTTGGGTCCGTTGGTAAAAAAGACATGTGTCCCTACAGCTTCTTCAAAAGACATTTATCTATTATCCGTCTTTTTTTTCATGTTATAATCCGTCTTTTCATCTCTATCATAAAAAATCACAACTAATTTGTCCTTTTGAATTTTAATATTTTTAATTGTTCTGTACAATGCAAATTTTATCCTATTTGTTTAAGCACGAAAATTAATGATTGAATAGTGTCAATTTAGTTAATCATTGTAATTTTGTCATTTTTATAATCAAAATTATAACACTTAATGAGCAAAGCGTCAACGCAAATGCTATTATATCTTTTCTTAAATTGTCCCTCGTGTAAAAAAATTGCTTAAATGGTCTTAAAAACATTAAAAATATGATAAATAGACATCTGAATATTAGAAAAAAAACCATTTGAAATTGATCTTTAAATTTTATTTAAATGGCCAATTCAAGGACCTTTTTTTACATGACCAACTTTATCAGGACTAAGGTGGTGAATACTTGGTACTTCAAATATTTCTCAAACAACTTTATTACTTTAGGAACTACTTAGAAGTAGATTAATAGTTTGCCAGCGAAATAGGTGGTTAGTTTATTCAGGGTTATTCATTCATATTTATTTGATATTTTTCAATATTTTTCCTATTGGTTGTATTTTGTAGCTATTCACATTCATTCTTATTTGTTAAAATAACTATACCTATCTGTTGGACTAGATTTGTTTGGGAGAGTCAGCAATTCCAGATGATAGGAGTTACTTCTTCTATCACCTTTATCACTCGTATTAATTTGTAATTACCTTGATAATCTTAATTTTGGAATATGCTAATTTTTTTTCAAAAAAATTATTATAGATATGCTTTATAAATCAATCCGCTACCGTAATTTACTTCCAGACAAGTATTTTACATTCTATAATTCAAAGTATAATTTTTTTGGCATACTTTTCATAAAATTATAGAACATATTAAATAGATTTTAGGATTAAATTTTAAAAATAAAAAAATTGTGGTGCAACCAAATAAATAAAAGTTCAAAAGGGGTTCGTCAAAATGACCCAGAAAAATGGGCTACCAGACAGGCCCATCAGCCCGTGAACATAATGGATCAATCAATTTTTGTCCTTTTTTTTTCTGGAAAAATGTTGGTTGGTTAGGGATTGTCTTCTGGTGCAGCGGCTCCATCTTAAACTACTATAGTCTCATGGATCGAATGACGAGTATGATAGTTTCCGCTTCACCGTTGGATCAATTCTTTTTTTGAAGATGCGAGGGCAAAGGTTCAAAGTGGCTACATGTTGTGCCTCGCTACTGTCACTAGCTCGTGCTCATTTTTTGCCGCTCAAATTCCTCTTACTCGCTCTGTTGGCGGCTTCAGTTGGGAGAGAACGACGAAGTGAGCCTAGTACTATTCTCTGACCAAGCGCAATTTCTTTTGGAGCCTATCGTGTTGTGGTAATTTCTTGCTTGGATTCTAACCTTAATTTGTGCATGTTTGGTTGCTGAACAACTGCTAGTCATCAAGAAAATACGCATTCATTGTATGGTACGATTCAAACGAGTGGCAAAGATTTCTGAAATTCATTTTCAACTTCGCTTTTGCAGACATGAATCAGAATGTGATATTCAGTTATTTCCAGTTCTATTGCAAGAAATACATCGTTATTTTCTCTTTCCTGTTTTAGTGTTTTTCAACTACATTTATTTCAGCTCATCAGGTTTATATGCTAATAAATATAAAACATATAGAAGAGGTGAAAATTAACTATGCAAGAACATGTTGAAATGAAAAATGAGTAGAAAGTGTAACTGTTTAAGTTTTGGATTTCGTGTTTTAGCATTTTGATGACAAGTGAGTGATAGTGGTTTACGAATGTTGACGAGGAACTTCTGCTTAAGTTACAATTATATTTTTGACTTGTTGTGATTAGTGTTTCACTTCAAACTATTCACTGCAGCTGCAGTCATGGACACTGACGAGGAGTGCTCAATTCTTCTTGAATTACCCGAAAGGGATCCTTTCTTTGACAAAAAGAAGGTAAAAATAAGACTTTTTGCTTTTGTGTTTTTTGTTGAGGAGTTTCAAATATGTCAAAGATTAGGTGAGAAACTGCAGCAAATTGCTCCATTTTCATGTGTAAAATTTGGAGGCAGTACAATTGCACAATGATTAAGCTATTATGCTAATATCTTCCTTTTATTTATCTTTTGAGTCTTAAGCCATTTGTATTTGCATACCATCGTTTTATCAGAAATTACTACAAAGTAAGGGTTTTAGTCCCAAAGAACGGATATACCTGAGGAGCTCTTCAAAACCTGGCTGGACGAGTGCTACTGTGGAGGTGTTACTTCAGATTGCACGGATCATACAATTAAATGAGGTACATCCTTTACGTCTGTAATATACCGAGTTACATTTACTCGTTATCAATCTAAGGACAGACTATGGTTAAGGGATTGTAGTAGTCTTTTTGGTTATTCACAAATCGTTATGTAATAAGCTTATCTTCTCGATCTATTTAACTAGGCAGACTGAAATAAATTACACCGTGTTTTTTTTTTTTTTTTTACTCGCCTTTTCACTTTTAGGACGTTAACAAGTCTTGAATTAACTGATTTACTGAGTTGCAGGTGGAACTTTATTTTGCTGAAGATGATGTGTGCACGTCAATGGAATTTTACAGTCCCAGGAATGAGTTGGAGGCCCTCAATTCAATTGTTTTGCTCATTGACACATCACTTTCTAGTTGTTCACATCTCCATACAAATATCCTGCAAGAGTTACGCCAAACAATTCTTGATTTAATTTCTGATTTTGGGGACAAAAACAGTGTCAAGGGAGTAGTTGAAAAAGACCACAGTTGTGACCAAGAAGAACGCCTGATAGAATGGGGTGAAAGCAATGGTGTAAAGACACAGTTAAAAATAGCTTGTATGTTTCACTATGACTTTCTTTCCTTTTGTACAAGTATTAGCTTTCCTTTTACATATATAACACAAATTTCTTTTCCCTTAATTCTACACAGATATTGAAGGAGCTGGTCGAGGTGCAATAGCAAGGAAAGATCTAAAAGTTGGAGACATTGCTTTGGAAATTCCTGTGTCCATTATCATTTCTGAGGAGCTTATACATGAAACTGAAATGGTATGTTTCCTTGTTGAAAAAAAGTGAAGATAGTTTATTTAAAGCTTCTTTAAGAAACCTGTGGTAGATTAATTTCCTTTTGTTGCAAACAAATATTGAATGATAATGATTATCCTTTACCTCCTTTGCATTCAACACGGTGCCATATCATTTAAGAGTTGAATATAAATACCCATTTTATATCTGCATTTCATTCATCCCTGCATTGTAAAATAAGGTCATGTAGGATGCTAGTTTACGCGATCATCCTTTAATGGGAGCACTCTCTCTCTGTTGGAAAGACTGACAATATAGTTGAACTCCGATCTGTCTTATTTGATAAAAATATGCGCACAACCATTGTAGTTGTGATTCTTTTTTTAAAAATAAATAGGAAGTAGGAAATGTCATATGTTTTCACCATGTTCTTAATAACTGATAATTTCCTTTCTCTAATTCAGTATGGTGTCTTAAAAGAAATTGACGGCATATCATCTGAGACAAGGCTGCTATTATGGAGTATGAAAGAAAAGTACAATAATGATTCAAAATTCAAAATTTATTTTGACACACTCCCAGAAAAATTTAATACAGGTATTCTTACTTTACTATGGTATGCTTTATACACATACATGGATATAAATTTTGTACAGGTCCCCTAAATTGCAAGTCATTGTGATGCACAACCTTTTACGCTTAAAAACACCTGACAGGTGCTTTTCTAGGACTTTGAACATTACCTGCAAACAGTACCTTTAATAATTCAATAGATAGCTAATTATATAAGTTTTATTGAATTTCTGTTTTTTTTTTTTTTTTTTTTTTTTTTTTCACGAAGCATAGACCCTTTTAGCTCTAGGGCTGTAACTTTTGTATCTTTTTTTTATTGATCTCTACTTTGAGTAGCACTTGCCTGTTTATTCTCTCCAAAGACAAGTGGGAGTCCAGGTGCACAAGTGCTCTGGCTATTTCTTGGTATAAAGTAGGAAACACTTCTTATTTTTCATATCCTTTTTGACTTGTTTATGTCCAAATGGCTAATGTGGTAGTTTTATTCGATAGAGGAAAAAGTTCACAAAAATGATAATAAATTACATTACATACATGAAAGGACAATTCTGTTATGAACTCAATGTTTTTGGATATAAACTACGAGCGCAAATACGATACACACGTATCGGGTATCGAATATCCGATATGATGATGCTGTTATTCTAAAATAACAGTATATAATCCGTGCAAGATACATATTTAAAATTGTATAAAAATTCATTAAGCACAATGAACATATAACTGCAATTGGGAAAATCCATATTACAATCACATTGCCAAAATAAAAAATTATAAATCATTGTCATGGTAAATTCCTCTCTATTATTTATTTATAGGAATAACTATCAATTTTATTACTCTTTAAAAGAATTAATTCATGAAGAGAACAATTTCCCTCTTTGGTATATGAAGGGACATTGTTTCTATGTTTCTCTATTACACATACTTATATGTTTCTTGTAGTTTTATTGAAAATAATCCTTTAAAAGTTTGGACACTTCATTGTGAAACAAAAATAAGTATGGGTGTTTCACAGGTTTAGATACTTCTTTAGTACGTATCGATGAAGTACTACTATCAGGTACATATTAAACTCAGATAATTGTAGCAAATTGAAGTATTTGTGCTTCATATAAGTATTTGACTTCTTTGTACCTTTCTAATGGAAACGCTAGAGTAGTAGCCAAAAACAAAATTTAACAGTTGTATGCCTATGCATTGCTTCCATGGGGTATTTGGTTTTGTCAAGTTTTAATCTTCACGCTTTGGTATGAGTTCTATAAGGAAAGAGAAAAATGAGAAACACATGATAGTAGTTTACATATGTTTACGGTACCCAATAGAGTGGAGTTATATAAACTGATAACAATTACATGTATGCAATTATCCTAATTACTGTAAATATTACTATTAATCTGGACATTATTTGCATATCTTCCTACACCTTTTCAAGCTAGAGATATATGTCATGCACCAAGCTTATTGCATATGCACTCATCTAAGGACCACTCAAATACTAGCTTGTCATTAGAATTAATGAAGGGAATGGTGTTGCCTCTAAAGTCTAGATAAGATATTTTCTATTGAAATCACAATGAATCTCAATGTTTTTGGATCTCTCATGAACATTGGATTGAAGGTTATATGTAGGACGCATGATTCCCACAAATGAGTGTCATTTGCATAATAAGCACCTCAAATCTGAGTTCTTGAAGTTATGTTTGAGTTGAATAAGTTCATAAGTAGCTAATGCCCTAGATTGATATTTTGCTTTGGCAGTTGGCCTTATAATGACATTTATAATCATAATTTGTATCAAATTGTAAGATTCAAAGACAAACTAAAAATAACTTCATATACATATCATATAGATGATATATAGTGTTCAGTTCGATATAATCATTTTAAATTTGAACTAGATAAAACAACTTATCCACAAGTCTCAAAAATGAAATTATTAGTTATATGAGTTTGTGACAGTAATGGAAATGAAGCAACGAAATAGCCAAATAAAGTGCGTGTATTAAATGAGTGGGTGACAAATAAAGTAGTGGAATGATCAAATAGAAAAGTGAGAAATGCTCCTTCAATTCCTTTTCATCTAGCAATTTAAGCTTATATGAATTTTCAATTTATTTCATGAGGATTGGCAAGAGCAAAAGAACAATTAACAAATCGTTTAATTGTGTTTTGTATTGATAATATGACATTCCACCAATTAATTCATATATTGTACCGTACAAACTCATTAGAGATTTATCTTGTGAAACAAATCAATAGTTAGCTAAATCGTAGAATTCAAAATGTGAATAAGATTATGATAATTATGCTTTGGCATTTAAATTTGCAGGTTTGAGTTTCAGCATTGAAGCAATTACAGCGCTAGATGGAACCTTGGTGTTGGAAGAGATAATGCAAGCACGACAGGTAATCAATTCCTAGTTTATGACATCTTCATTGATCAGCTTGTGTTTAGATTGAAGGTTATGCTCTCTTCTCTTTTTAGGTGTACTGAAACACTGAACTATTTTTATTAAGGGTTTAAGGTGTTGATCGTGTTAACGTTATGCGTGTACCTGCCCCTTTTAAGGATGATATTAAATACAAAATATTAGCCAGAATCTGAAGTTACTTAGTAAATAAAGCTTGTTAAATTGAGGGATCTCTTGGAGTATGTTTGGGAGTTGAATTTTGGAGGGAAAGGGAAGGGTGGACAAAGTTTTCATTTCTAATAAATATTCTTTAGTTAATATTTTTTTTTTTTATAATGGAAGAAATAAAATGATTAACGTAAACTTAAGTTCCTGCTCCTTTGTTCACGGCATATTGTTGAAAGTTTCTGGCATGTTAAGAATGACAATTTCTTTCTTCTTTTTTGTGGCAGCACCTGCATGCTCAATATGATGAATTGTTCCCTGCTCTATGCAATACTTTTCCTGATATATTTCCACCTGAGCTGTACACATGGAAGAAGTTTTTATGGGCTCTTGAACTTTGGTACTCTAATAGCATGAAGATAATGTATCCCGATGGAAAGCTAAAAACATGCTTGGTCCCTATTGCTGGCTTTCTTAATCATTCAGTACGTATATTTTCTCCTTCTAATGGTTTATCTCTGTGCTGCCTTCGCTTTTGAATATTTAGATAAAAGTTTCTGATCTTCAAATATCATGCTTTGATCACTGAATTTAATGAAAAGGGTTGTAAATTACGTTATTAAGAACGGCATAACTGGGTTGACATTTCTTTTAGATTGATTTTACCTTCAAGTTGATACCAATTATTGTTGAGCTCTAATAAATATTTTGTTACTTTCTATACCTGATTAGCAGTTGTGTGATATCTGATGTTTGACAATTATTTACTTTTGGTTCATAACATTTGTTGATTATACACAATTATTTAAGAAAAACCCAGATTTTGCATTGCAGCGTTTTTCACCTACAAATGTTATTTCTCTTACTTCTGTTTTGGACCCCGACGACAGCTGTGCCCACATGTTATGCACTATGGCCAAGTGGATCCTGCAAAAAATTCACTGAAATTTTGTCTGTCAAGACCATGCAGATCTGGAGAAGAATGTTGCTTAAGCTACGGCAACTTCTCCAGCTCTCATCTAATTACCTTTTATGGTTTTTTACCACAAGGAGACAACCCGTATGATGTTATTCCGTTAGGTTCGCTCCGTTCCCTACTATTCCGTCTTGTCCATAGATATCGAGTAACGTCCCTGCTTGAATTTGTTGCGCCTTACCTAATCCTCTCTGTCTGATTGATATTCTCACTAATTGTCATTTGCAGACATTGGCGGTACCGACGTTGATTCCACTGAGGATATGCGCAGCTCCAACTGGACGAGTCACATGGTGCGTGGTACCTGGCTCTCCAGGGATCACAAGATATTCTATTACGGTCTTCCCTCTCCATTATTGGACCATCTTCGGAGATCTCGAAGTCCCATGCTGCGAACCAAGACCTATGTACTGTTCTTTCTCCTTCCCATCCTATTTTGTTCTCAAACTTATTTTATGTTCTTATGCAATGCATAGTTTCACCTCACTTAGAGGAAGTGAACATTACATTCCCCTCTACTCCTTACTCCAACGCATATCAGTCAGCATTCTTGCATGATTAGTTTTAACTTTTCCTATTAAACACTTTTTAATGCTTCTACTTGTTAAATGTAGAAAACACCAAACACATTTTATATTTTCATTTCCTGGGTTAGGAATCTAGTTTAAACTTTATAGTAATACTTCAGATACAATACGACAGGTATTTTTAATGAAGTTTTTGGACTTGCTAGAATCGAAATACGACCTCCTCCTTTAATCCTTGAGAAAGCGTAAAATTGTGAGAGCTCCAAGTTTGACCTTCAAAACGAACAATAGTTCAAATGTAGGTGACCCTAAAAGTGTCTACCAGATTTGTGGTGGTCAGAACATTTTCAAAACACTAACTTTATTTTTTTTTCCATTTAATATTTTATTTATAAAGTGTAAAAGGATTCGTAAAAAGATAACGATAATGGTTAAAGAATGAAAAGTAGAAAGTTCTAGTTAAAAAACATGCTTACCATACATTATTCTTCCAACAAGATAGTTTACATATTCCGTTGTTCGTCAAATTTTACCGGTTCACCCCTTTTTATATAAATCCTTCTTTTACAGTTGCAAGAAAGCTTGGACAATGAGCTGAAAGCCTGGATAATAGTTAAATAATGAAAAGTAGAAAGTTCTTGTTAAAGAAACATGCACCCCATATATATTCTTCCTACAATATAGCATAGGTATTGCGATGTTTGTCAAATTTTACTGATTCACCTTTTTAATTTATATAGAATCTCTTTGTTTTGCAGTTGCAAGAAAACTTGGAAAATGAGCTGGAAGTTCTTGAAAATCTCAAATATATCTTCGATGATATGATCGATAATATGGGCGAGATCGATCTTGATGACAGGTGAAGGCATTAACCAGTTATTTCCGGAAATAAATCATGAGGTGTCTTTTCGTGACATGGTATTTTTTTGTCGTCAGAGAAAACTGCGGTTGGGATGAAAAATTGGCAATGGATTTTAAAAGTACACAAAGACGAATTGCGAGTTCTGTTTCAACCTCGTGCCTCGCTGGTATGGATATGGTAAAGAACGAACTAAGCAAGTGCATGGCTGAGGACATCCTAGGCTAATTGAGCATGTTGGATCATTGTGCCTCTCAGAAGACGATCGTTTCAACCTTGTAGCGTAACAATCATTTTTGTATTTTAAAACTCCCCCAAGCTTTGCTGTAATGGGTTATGTGGCTGAACTTGGACGCTCCATTCTGACACAGACAGCACAGAATCTCTTTAGGTGAAATGGATGGTTCCACTTCCTGATTTTTTTTTTTCAGGGAGAAGAGGGAAGTTGTTTGCCTAACTGCTGACGCCACGTGTTCCTTTTAGTGCTAACTAATGCAAAACCTACCATCCAAAATGCTTAAGAGGAAGATTCGCCTAATAATGGTATGCGCATTTGCATTATCTTTAAAATATGCGGTCCAGAAAGTCCTATATCAATCAATTAGATCCGCATGCATACTTAGTATAAATTAATTTTAAATGACTTTTTATTAATATTCTGACACGTTTGTATTTATTATTATATATTATTTATTAAATAATAAGATGATGAGAAAATATACAAGATAATAGCATATATTATGTGTAGTAATTAAATTAAAATTTTAAGCCTGAACTGATCTTACGATTATAGTAGAGTAAATTTGTAGGTTTTATCATAGTAATTGACTGACATTAACTTTAAACCACAATTTTTATGAGCAGAAGACCTATGAAGAATATCAGTGTTGAAAAATAAAATAAAACTCAATTTATGTTGAAAATTAGCGTTACAATGTCCAACTAAAATACAATATTCATTTCAAAATGAAATATAAAAAAAGAAATTATTATCACGCGCATCTCACTCGTAACTTCAAACAAAGTGTTTGACTTTTTATCTGAATCATGTGATTCACGCATTGCTTACAAACGTGTTATTAGCTTCTGCATCGGATGTCACCGACAATGATTGAAGAAAATGTTAATTTAAAGAATAACCAAAATGCATATTTATATTATTTATCTTTGAATTTTTTTCCAGCGAGGTCCAACAACTAAAGTTTAAACTCTTGCTATATGACTAGAAAATGAGTTCTCTATCTCTCACAGACACACCCTCTTAAATTTGTGTGTCCCATTAGTTTAAAGGGAACATCTGACAACCAAATATTTGGTGGAAACCAATAAAGTCCAACAGTTAGTAAATAACTAGGTTCTTTAAACATGTTGATAAGAGTTTGATTTCCTGATCATGGAGGTAGACAAGATTTTGCTGAGAGAGACAAAACTCACCTCAATTAGTGTCCTGACTTTTGATTATGGAAATACTTTACCCTCATAAGCACTTATTAATGGAACTATGAGAAGTTCATTAAATTGGAGATAATGTATTTTATTTTGAAATACATTTTTCCTTAGTAATTATCTTTTATTTTAAAATAATAGGTAGATTTGGAAAACAAATTTTCCCTTTTCATACACAAAAGTTTAAAACTTCTAATATTAATCTAGAAATACATGTAGGCTCATTTTAGTCCTCACTTTACAATCTCTTCTTTACAAGTCAAATTTACATGATGAAATCAAGGGTCTGACGTCTAAATTTGTTAATTTTTTATTATGTATACAGGTAAATAGAGAGGTGTAATAACTTATGAGTCATACTTTGAAATTATAGAAAAATGTGATTGAACATAAATCAAGAAAATAGACAAAAACTATAAGTAATCAATTTTAATTTATGTTAAGGTTTAAAATAAAAGTCATTGGTCTTTTATGGTGGTGGATAGATAGGTATTAAAGCGAAGAAAATTGTATGTGACTTTTATTGACTTGTAATAATTTTAATTAAGAAAATTTATTATTTTACATTTTTACATACTAAACATTTTGTCAAACTAAAATAACATTTTGTATTCCTATTTCACCCTTAATTATATTTTAAAATTAAAAAAAATTATAATAAATACATGTGCAATATGTTTATTTAACTCTTAATCATATTTTAAAATTTAAGAAATAATAATAAACTATCAAAATAATAAAAGTGACTAAGTAGATATCATTCTTTTAAAATATATAGAGACGAAGTGTCTCTTTTTCATTACTATTATATAATTTTTTTACCAACTATATTGTTTATAATATTTTTTTTTTCTATTTCAAGATTATGCTTTAATAAATTAATATTGATAAGATGGTAGATTTGTTATATTTTTAAATATTTTATTGTGTATTTTTAATTATATTGTGCTTTATTTAAATAACTCATGTTTATTTAAAAATATATTATTTTTTAATTTGTTTTAAATTTGAATAGAAATATTGTAAGATAGAAAATAAGACTACTAATAAATACAAATATTAAAGATATACAATAATTAAAAATAAAATAAATATAATGCAATATTTTATTTATAATAAAATATCATAAGAGTTTAAAATTAATAATAATTAAAAATACTTTCAAAATAATATTTTATCAATATAAAATTGTAAAAGGAATTCAGTCATTTACATTTATAAATTACTTCATCTATGAGTTATTTTTTATTTTTTTTAAATTTCAACTAGCATTCTAATTTGTTGTGGTTAACATGGACTCGATAACCAAATGGATTTTGGTCTTTAAATATGGAAACAAGCTCTTGGCATTGCAAGAGTGGGGTTGGTACATGAACCCTTTTCCACACTTTCTGACAATTAGAAACTTTTTTGTATGTTACTTTATAATCTTTATTTACGGATATAATTGCACTCCTTTCTGGAAAATATTTAAGTCTAATTTATTTTCCTTTTAATATGTTTCCTCTTGTAATATTTTATTTCTATCTCGAAACTCATAACCATTTCCTCAAATAATTTATTATCATTGTATTTTAATTTCTTATTTATATTTTAATAACGTTACCTCCTTATATCAATTTGATTATAATTGATTTGAGAATTAAACTTTGTAAGAAAAAGTTATTTTAAAAATTCTATACAAGAAATTGTGAGTTCTAACTAGGAGATACCTCAATAAATATTATTTTTTCATCATCATTATTATTCTTATGTTTTATTCTGCTTTTCTTGTTTGGTATTTACTCTTATAGACTGCTGGGAGGTCGCATATAATGCTTCATGTCTCAAAATCATTGTTGTGTGAACGTTAACGAAACAAATTAAAAGTTTGTAGAAATTTACTTTTAAGATCAAGGCCTTTGTCATCGTGTGACATTATTCATTTAATTTTCTAAATATGAAAGTAAAGTACTGTTTAATGATTTTTTGGTGATTGAAGCAATAAATAGTATAATTTTATTTTATTTTATTAATATCTTATAGGTAAAAGCAATGTATTTTAGCTAGATAATAATTTTCATCATATGTAAATCTCAACATTAAATGTAATTATTTACCCAAAATTTAAATTCAACATAAATTAGAATAGTATCATTATATTTGGTAGATAGTGTTTCTACTTTTTATTTTATTTTTGTTCTAATAGAAATTTTGATTAACTTTTTTTTAGGTTAATAATTTACTTGAGTAATTATTTTATTAGGATGAAGAACCACCCACTTTTTTTTTAATGAGAAAATTTTATAGAAAATCTGATTTAATATGGGAGAGTTTTTTTTCCTAAATATGTTTTTCTATCTATATATATACTTGATTTTACTTTGTTGGATCAAATTTAGTACCGATTGAATTAATCACGCGTTGATAGTTTAATTTAATTCAATGTTGTTCGTGATTTCGTCTCTTTTAAGTAAACTTATACTCTGCGATATTAACATATTTTTCATAATTGACCATAATTGTCTGAATCTGTAAATATAATTTAGAAACAAATAAATTAAATCATATAAACAGATTTTTTTGGTGAATAAAATTGAGTTCATACGAATAAAAACTATCGAATGTAGTTCCAATTTTTAAAATTCATTCATAGACAACTAGATTAAAATATTATTATCTTAACAAATTTTTTTGAAATTAACTCAAAATATATGTTTAATTTTTCAATCTTACTTTTTATATGATAATTGTTAGTTGAAATTTAATGATAAACACCACAAAATCATAGTTCATTATGAAAATAATTATTAAAATCATAGAAAAATTGTTCTTATTAGTAATACTTTAAAAAAATAATTTCAGAATAAAACGAACATAGAATTTATTGGTAGAGATAAATAAGATAAAATATTTTTTAATAAAAATTTTTAAATAAATAAAAAAATCAATTATTCGATTTGATTTTTGAGATAAATTATAAAAGTCTAATTTGTTGTTTTTGAAACTTAAATTGTATACCGTTTATTCTTAAAATAAATTAAAAGAAAAAGATATATTTAAATTATTCTTAATTTAAATTTCTATAAAATTAGAATTATATTAGATATACCAAAATAATATCATTCTTCCAAAAATCTAAATAAAGTTATTTTCAAAATGGGTTTTACGAAATAAAAAAGCTGTTTTATCCGCTGGCAATTTTGGTAGGTTTTATTAAATGGTTTTAAAATATTCCCAAACCTAAAAAAATCAAAACGATAAACAATTAAGCCGAAAGAAAACAAATTTTGCGTTGTGGCCAGAAGAGAAAAACTGCAAAGAAAAGAAGGTTGGGAAGTGAAGTGTGACAAGGATGCTTACTCTATTCAGTATGTCCCAATAGAAAACAAAAGATAAAAAAGGAAAACAGTTTCTTACTTTCTTTCACTCCTTTTGACATAATAATGGCATTATCAGACCAGCCAAATCACGAGCCTAAAAAATGATGAAAGGAAGAATATTTTCCAGATCACATAGACTTAGAAAAAATAACAATAAAATATAGCAGTAATTAAGAGATAGGACCCAACAAAACCATAGAAATAGTTCGGTAACAGCCCTAAACTCACTGCCTTATTGTCCTTTTCTTTCTCCAACCGCCGACGCCTCTTCTCCCTGCTTCCCTTCGTCCACCCAATCAGAACCCTCCACGTCACACTTCGATCCTTCCAAGTTTACCACTCTCACACGTGGCTGATAATCTTTGCTGGAAAGCATGGGGTATGGTGGAATTGCCACCACCTGATCATAACCATCCGAAAAAAGGGTAACCGGAAAAACAAAACGTGGATGTGGAGATTAAAAGAGAGAAGGGTCGCTTATACGTCTCGCTCGCTCTCTCTCTCTCTCTCTCCGAAGGTTTCTTTCTCTTTCGTCTTCCCTTGCTCTGTGTTCTGTCGCCTTAACACAAGAGGGAAGAAAGAGAAAGAACCCGGGGGCGTTTCGACCCACCCCCTAGCTTTTGTTCTTCGACTAGACATAGCTTCGTGTGTGGGTTTCTTCCTTCCAGCTCGGAGGGATTCGACTTTCTGTCTTTTTCCATTTTCTGCCTGATCCTTCATCTGGGTCGTTTGCTTTTCGGGTGTTGCTGAAGATGTTGGTAGCTAATAGCTTTGATCTATGGCGAAAGGACGCTTTTTTCTCTGCGGCGGAAGAGGTTCAGGAATCGGCTGACATGTACGTTCCCCGATTCGTCTCTTAGGTTGATTTAATCACGAGATTAGATGAATTTCATGTTAAAGTATGCATCTTGTGGGTTGAGGTCATGTTGGGTATGTGTGGATTTTTCTGGTTCTGGTGGGATGTTTTTCCAATCGCCGTGTTGCGTCTTTCGTGCTTCCTATTTCTTGTTTGTTCTTTGCCCACCTAGACTTTTCTTTTCTTTTAAATTTATAGATTTTTCTCTTCCTTTGGCTCTTGCAAATGGAGTTTTTGGTAGGTGAGGGGAAATAATAAAAACGAAGGGGAGGTGTAGCATGTAAGAGAATCTAAAATATATCCTCCCTTGTATCAACATTTGGAACTATTTCCAAGTTGACATTTATTTGATCTTATTGTGCTTGTAAATGATATGAATGCCAACTTACAGTGGATTCCCTATCTGGGTTCAAAATACATGAAGCTATTTGGATGATCTATGCACTGCCATGCCCCTTTTTGAGTCATTCCTAATTAGGATGGAGTTTGGTCATGTCTTCAATATCACTATAGTCTATAAATAAATAGGAGTATGTCGTTTATGTCTGACATAAATTTCATGCCTCTCTATATCCAGAATGGAATCTGCGTACAGGGCATGGTTGAGAGAAAAGAGAGAAAGGTCAACTCCTACTGAATTAAATGAACTATGCAGGGAGCTACAAACTGCTCTAGGTACTGCAAAATGGCAGGTAAGTCAATATACCATTTTTTTAAGTATTGAATTCCTCTCCCCTTTTACCCTCTTTTGACTATGTACATTTGCAACAAAAAATCTTTAGTTTTCTTATTGTATATTCTCGGATAAGTCAACTCTCTCCTTTGTTTCTTGTCATATCCCTTGAGACTGAATATTCCTTCTTGTGTTTTGAACATGCTAAAACAGTTAGAGGAGTTTGAGAAAGCTGTCAGGCTAAGCTACCGACATAATGGTGATGACAATATAAACACTAGGCATAGGCAGTTTATTTCTGCCATTGAAAGCCAAATTACCCAAGTTGAAGAAGCACTAAGGGAATCTTTTATTGAGCAAGGAAAGCAACCCCTTCGGTGGATAAATCTGGATGAAGAAGAGCGAGATGATCTGGCTGCGTTTCTATCCGGAACATGTCAGACCACAAAAAGTACTAATGATGAATCCATGGAGGCTACCTCCTCGAAGATAAGCTCACTTCAGCATAAACAAGTCAAAAAAGAAGATAAAAATGTAGATATAAACGCTCCCAGCAACCGGGATTTATCTGCTAGTGAAAAGTCTTCTAAGGATGTCATTTCTGCTAACAAGGATACAAATTATGTGATAGAAATAAAAGCAGATGCTGTTTCCTGGAGTAATGATGAGATAGTTTCTCAAACAGATAGAACAAGTACAAGAAAGACGTGGAACCCACCTAATTACGGTGCTCTAAAAGTTGTAATTGCTGACGAAGATGAGCCTAGAGATAAAATTCCACGGACTGTTGATGCCACCCCTAAAGAAAAAGGATTCAAACATCTATCTTGGAAACAAAAATTTGAAGAATATACTCGGGCCATGCGAGTAGTTCGTTTGTTCAATCAGGTTAGATGAATAAATGTATATGGAGATAGAAACATTTTCTTCTACTTTTCTTTGCTTACGGTCAGATTTTTGTACTATGCAGCGTTTTGGGCGCATTGGTATATGCCAGACCCAGAGACAGCTTCAAAGGCCCTTGCACTCACGATATGGGTGTTCTGTTCAAGTTACACTTGTTCTAATGCTGACCATTTTTCTCTTTGGTAAGCTTCTTTTCAATTCCTGTTCATAAAGGATTCTTACGTCTGGGAATTATGTCTATTTTGTCTCTAATTTTGGCTTATTTTAGCTATATTTCATGTTCCTGTTAACAAAGTTAATTTAATGCATGGACATTTTCTCTAACTGGGTTGTGACTTGTAACTGGGTTTTCATTATCTTGCTGACTCTTTGAAATTTTTCTACAATGAATATACCCGTACATTTTGTTTTTTCGGTTCATCAAGATACAGTATTCATCAAGTGGTAGTTGATGATAGTTGAGATTTCACTTTGGCTTTGCTTTTATTTTACTGATTTGATTTGATGTAGGATAGGGAAAGTAAATTCCTAGTATGTAAACTGTAACTTGTTCATGACTTTAATATCTGGATGATTTTTCTTTCAACAAGCTGGACTTTTTTATACTTGTCTTAGCTGTTTCAGCTTTTCTGCTAAGCTTTAAGCTTTCTCAGTCAATGTATTGATCATTGCTAATTAAATGATATTTTCTTGCCTTTCTCTGCAGTTCCCTTTGTACTCTATTCATCCTGAGTTAAACGGCTGCTTCGCTCAACCAGTTTAAGAGGTATTTCCACAACCTTAATATTCTGTCATGACTAAAATAATTAAACCTGAAATTGTTGCAAGTATGTTTGAGGTGAACGTTAGCAATAAGATGTTTACTTTCTACTCAAAACATGGTCGGAGCTATGAAAGATTTCATTTATATGCTGTAATGGTTAAAATAATAAAACCTTTGCAAGTATGTTTTTTGGGGTTGAAGTTAACATGAAGACGTTTCCTTTCTCCTTAAAACATGGTTGGAACCAAGAAAGCTTGCATTTCCTTTTTCCTCAGATAGTTTGTGGTGATCTGTATGGTTTTCTTGCAAGATAGTTTATTTGTTCAAAAGTAGATTTAAGCACACGCAACTCATGCAGATTCAAACAGCTTCATCATTTTTTCAATTCAAGTGAAAAATTGGCTTCAAACAGCTTTGATCTGCTCGTGGTTTGTATATGAAAAATACTTAGATTTGAATACTTGTGTCATCTTAATAGAGATTTGTAGTGAATGTTTTTTTTTTTTTCAAGAACTTGGCTTTTATTTGGAGGCATTATATATATATCTGTATGTTAATTTTAATTGGCGGGTGGCAGTGTTATATCAATCAATGTTTGGGTTTTGTAGGGCTTTACCTGTCGTGGTGGGTGGAGAAGGTGAGCGGTCACTGGAGATCTCAGCCACCGCCTTGATTGATATATTTTGGTGGGACAGTGAAGACAATCCGTGTGACCTTCTCTTTTGTCGTTGATGAGATTAAGATGAATTTACCTTTGTGTGGATACTGATAGGATAGCAACCAACCTCTGCGTCCTACAGGGACAGCTGTCTATTTTAGTTTCTCAGGCCTGTTAAAATGTATATACATTTATCCAATATTTAATGCAACTTAACCTATATTGGTTGCAACACTATTACTCTCTCCATTCAATGCAACCTTTTATTATCGTAAACAAACAAACACGTTTAATACTGTTTTAATTTCTATACTACTATGTTTGTTTCTACCTTCTGATGCGGTTGTTTCTTTGTAATTATATTAATTTATTGTAGTCAAATGGTTTTATTGCGACTACTACTTTTGATCACAGATTAATTATTGTTTTAATTGTATAAATAAAATTTGATAGGTGTAAAAGAAATATATAAAGAGTTTTGGACCAAAGAAGAATATGATAATGAAATGTGTTCTTCCAGGATGGAATACAGTCACCTAAAGTGCAGGGTCTAGTCTAAAGCTATGTTTTCCCAAATGGTTCTGTGCTAAAAAAATACTCAGAGCTCTATGAAAGTCAAAGGAAAGCTGAAGATAATTTTTGTTCGTGAAAGATGAAAATATCTAAAACAATTTTGAATTGGTCGATTTCTTCTTCAGACAGAAAAGAACATTTTTTTTTTATCTTTCAAAAACATGTTTAATTGGAAATACAAAATATAGGGTTGACATTCCATGCTTGACAAACTACGAAGTCAAAATGATCCTATCCATTGCAAATTCTCAACGCTATTGAAGAGCACGCCAGGCCGCACTGTTGGATAGTGGATTCTCATAGGCAGACCTTTGACATAAATGATGTGATGTCATATTATTTAAAAAATAACAACACTTGAACTAATTTATACAGCATTAAATAATTGGGGGAAAATTTAAACAAGTGAAAGGAAAAATCACGCAATGAAGATGAGGAAACTCAGATAAAAGTAGCTAACCTGTTATGGGCCGAGCCTCGGGATGGATCGGCCCAACATGATTGGTAAAGGAAGAAGGAAGAAAAGGAAAAGATTCCTGTAGCGAGTCCAATCAGTCCTCCACCACACTCAGATCCGCGAGTCTCGCTTTCTGTTTGTGTTCTGTGTGTTATGCAAATTGAATGTTGAATCCCACAATTTCCATTTTCGAGTTCTCTGAATTTCAAATACCCTAACTCAACGCGATCTCAATCTCCGATGTCTTGTCTAGCGCTTTCCTTGCAACCCGCCAATGGATCCGACATACTTCTCCAGACGCGCGAGTGGTTCCCTCCCTCACGCGCCCTCGGCGCCCTCTCCGCCTTTCGCCAAACGCGCCGCGCCCTCGCGGCCAACAAGCACTCCACGCCAGACGACGCCTACGCAGCGGAATCCATCGGCGACGACCCCCTCGCGGCGTCCAGCGGCCAGGTCATCGTCGGGGTGGAGAGCCGATACCGCGTGGTGTACCGCCTCGTGAACGGCATCTACGTGCTCGGAATCACCGTCGCGGACCACGACAACTCCGTCAACGTGTTCGAGTGCATCCACATCGTCAACCAGGCTGTCAGTGTTGTCGTGACGGCGTGCCGCGGCGTCGATGTCACGCCGGAGAAGCTCAGCCGCAAGTACGCCGAGATCTACATGGCCCTCGACATCGTCCTCCGCGGCGTCAGCAACATCCGCCTGGCCGCTATGCTCGCCACCATGCACGGCGAGAGCATCGCCAAGATGGTCCACTCTGCCATCGACACCGAGAACAAGATCCGAGGCGCCGATACGTGGCTCACGGCGGAGGTGCATTCGCTCGAGCACCAGGCCTGCATCGACGCCTTCTCCACCGCCTCCTTCGAGTTGCCGCCGGAGACTCTCGAGGCTGGCGAAGAGATCGCCGCCAGCCTTGCCCCCGCCCAGCCTGAAACGCAGGAGGAGCCACAGCAGAAGCCGGAGGAGTCTCAGGTGGAGGACCCTTTTGCAGCTAGTGATGCAATTAACAAGCCGCAGGAACTTGTTGAAGGTTTCAAGAAAACAAAGGACCCTTCTGGTACTGATTTAACCTCAGCATTGGAGGGGCTTGATGTCACCTCATTGCCTCCTCCTGAGGCTACTCAATCCACCCAGATAAATGTGGAGGGTTTTGAAGGGAACTACGGTGGAGTTGAGTTTGGCCATGAGCAAACTTCTATTGGAGAAGCTTTTGAAGGTTTCAACGATGCTTGGGGTGGTGGACTGGATCCTTCCGAGTTTGTGGGCACAACCAAGCCTCCCAAACCGCAAGGTCTTGGTGGGGTTGAATTGTTGCAAACTGGGCCTGATGCTGCTCCTAAAGCAGCTGCTGAAAGTGGTTCAGGAACTCCACTTGAGAACTTGTTGGTGAAGAAAACTGAGATGAAGGGTCCTGAGATGTATATCTCGGAGGTGATTAATGCAGAGTTCAGGGAATCGTTGCTTGCAAGAGTGGGGTTGATGGGTGTTGTTTACCTCAGAACTTTGCCACCCAAAACTGCTGGTGATAAGGAAACTGAATTCTCATTCCGAATTGAGGGAATCAGTGCCGTTAAGAGATTTGTTCTTCAGAGTTCGCGTGTTAGTAGTCTTGGTAATGGGTTGTTTCATGTGAGGACTGCGGCCTCTGAGGAGCCAATACCAATTATGAAGTATAGCTTGGTTCCTAGGTTGACACCTTTGCCTTTGAGGGTTCGACTTACGAAACGGCATACTGGGAGTTTGCTCTCTGTGATGATACAATATGCTTCAAACCCTGATTTGTTAGTCCCCTTGCATGATGTTACGTTCACTCTTAAACTGCCTGTTGATCCTACTCTGTTGAAGGTTTCTCCAAAAGCTGTGTTAAATAGGACTGAAAGAGAAATTAAATGGCTTGTGCCAGAGATTCCATTGAAGGGCTCTCCTGGCAGGTTGAGAGTTCGGATGCCGGTAGATTCCACTGAAGATGACGAGGAAATTGAGGTTGTTGGTTATGTGAAATTTTCAGAACAAGTAACTCAGTCATTGTCTGGAGTTTCTATACGGCCTGCTTCGGAGGGTAAGACAGACTTCTACGAGGTTAGTGACAGACTTGAGAGTGGGGTATACATGTGCGATTGATTTGTAATCATAGATGATTAGCAGGAGCTATACTTTTTCATTTTGTGTCCATGAGATTTGTGGTTTTGTTGTGTTTATAGCATTCTTGGATATCGATCATGTACCTTGAACTCTGGAATTATCTGAAAATCTTTGTTTCTCTGTATTGTCTGTGAATTTATTTCAATGAACTGTATTTCCTCTTTACAATAATTGCTAGAAAGTACTTGTTGTTTCTTGCTAGTATTACCACGTACTCATTTTAATAATTCCTATTTGCAATAATTAATTACTATAACTTTTTATTCTGTGCATCACTCTAGATGAACAGTAGGCAATATATTTCTATAACTTGCTAATGCCTGCTGAAATTTAGCAAACTAGTAATCAAGATAATCAACAGTAGGTGGCAGCCTTTGGTGGTGAGAGTAGAGGTTTAAACGAGTCAAGCTGAGCCAAACTCTTAAAGTTTGGACTTGGCTTGTCATAGAAAATGATTGCTCTGGTTTGATTCGTTTATTGAATCAAGGTTAATTAAAAGTTTGAGCTTCACTTATTTAGTTCATTTCATTTATACTTTAATTAATTTTGCTTTTATGAAAATTTTCTTATATTATTTTTCAACCTTATCAATATAGCATGTCAAATTATTTTAACACTATTATGCTTATAAAAAATATGTATCAAGTCTTTCTCGGAAAAGTAATTCATATTTCAAAACGAAGCTAATGTTTTGCACAAATACAACTCAATATTAGCTAATAGAGCCTGAACTTTGAAACAATAATGGTAATATTATAAAACATAAACTAAAGAACTTTCTATTGTAAACTTATACACACACGCCCATACATACATAAATGAGTTACTCATGAGTTCTTAAAGTCAAACTCCTAAAGTTTGGACTCAACTCATTTAAATAATCTGTTACGCCCTTGGAGTCAGAAGTGGCGAAGGGCTCCACCAAGAGGATTGCACCCTTACCCTTCCATTACAGCCGAAAGCACAAAGAGAAAAATTAGGGAGATTCGGTTTTGATTCTGTTTCCAATTCTGTTGGATTTAATTAGATTTCAAGTTATTTTCTATCTTTAATTT
>Ga0209700_104352_pt1 | contig 25648 bp, 12 predicted proteins | sample SiratroredBW_FD_187528 | JGI IMG/M metagenome (GOLD analysis project Ga0209700, IMG submission 187528) | Root nodule microbial communities of legume samples collected from California, USA - Siratro red BW (SPAdes) (version 2) | ecosystem: Host-associated > Plants > Roots > Nodule | place: USA...
AAAAATAAATTAAAATTTCCATTTTTTTTTTTTTTTTTAACTTTAGCCTCTCTGACCTCCTTCAATAAAAGTTGTGACTTCACCGTTACTTGGCCTACAAAGTTAAAGAAAAACAAATTTCAAAAAATAGATATTGAAGTTTATATTTAATTTAAAATATTTTGAGATACTTAAGATTTATGATTTATCAAAGACAACAATATGGATCAACTACCAAGCAAAATAAAACAAAGATTAAACTAAATGATGATATCAAGATTTAAGATATAAACGGTGATAATATTGTACTTTAATTACCATGTCCAAATCCAAATTTAATAAAAAAATAATCAATCAAAGTAAATTCATAAGAAATGAATAACAAAACATTCTCACAAGATTCCCTTTTCTATCACTACATTTGGTTTGATTGTATGGAATAGAACATGGTAACATAAACTGATTAAAATGATCAGAAGAAGACTGCACACTATAATTGAATGGTCGTGATTTGTAGAAAAATCCACAACCACGAAGCATTAGAGTTAATTAAGTGGGAAAGTGGCATTATTTGGTGTGAAAAGATACATATTAATATACTTCCATGAGAATGTAGTCTAAATCATAAAACTATATAAAACAACTATTTCAACTTATGTTTTTTGTGTTTTTTTTAGGTTTCTCTTCTTTCAATTTACTCACTTAGTCTTATAAAAATAAACTTTGGATTTTCATTTTCTTTTACCTGTATGTTTTCATTAAACAATATTAGTTTCTTTACTTATGTTAGATGGAGTTTATTAATAAATAAAAAACAGAACAAAGTAAACAAATTACCTAAATAGAATAAAAAAACAAATAAATGATGACAAATCATAATTCTTAATGAAAAGTATGATGTGATTTCAAATTATAACACTAACCTTTATTTAATGTACTTAAATGTAGTTTTTCTTTAAGTTTAAGGATTATATTGACAAGACTGATTCAAATATCACAAATAAGAAGTTCAATTAATATTAAAGAATTACTTAATAATGAAAAAAATGCTTAGATTTACTTTATTAGTCAAACATAATTTATATTTTTATGAACATATTTTTAAAAAATAAATGTTAACTAATAAATGGCTTTAAATAATTAAACTTTATCAATTTATTAAATTTCACTTAATGTTTTAAAATTTTTTGAATCAACATTTATTTGTTTATAATTGTTCTCAAATCTCAATATGTATCAATAATCATTATTAGTCTATGAACTAAAAGAAAAAACTAGAAACATTTAGTAGAGAATCAGGACTTACAAGAAAAGTTTTATTTGTGAAAGAGTTATCTTTGACTTGGATACATGGTAATGTAGTAGCTAATAATTCTATTATCGTACACTAGATGTATGGATAAATAAAATATTTTGAAAAAAAAATAAGAAAACATTATTTCTAATTCACTAATTTTTTTATATAATTATTCAAACTCTTAATGACTTCAAACATAATTTTTTTTCAGAAATAACTTCACTTCATTAAAACTCTAGAAGCTCATTTGGCAACACTTTGGACTTGAGAAATTAGAGCAGAGTTACTATTCACTTTCGTAAATTCTACCTAAGACAATACAATAAGATCTACCAACCGTTAGGTACCACGTGCATAAACTATTTTATGTTTTAGAATCACATACATATATTCGTAACCCAACCAACTTTTAGGTAACACGTAATCAAGTTTTTCAATTCACAAGAATGTGTTTTTTTTTTTTTTTTTTTTTTTTTTTTTTTTTTTTTTTTTACAATAAAGAATGATAGGAAATATGGCCATGTGTTGATTAGGACTAGACCAAACAATTTTATTATTTTTCTGTCACTTGAAATATGTTTTCCATAATTCCCATATTATTACTATCCTTCCGACTCACTTGAAATACACGTGCTTCATGTCCCTACTCTAATAAAATAAGAGTTCTATCAATTTGTAAATACGAAGAAACCAGCATAAACTTTTTGAATAACATTTCAGTGTTAATTATCTAAACTTAAGACTCGAAAAATATACAAATCATGTTAAAAAAATGAATAGTTATGTTTAACCAGCAAAAGAAGAAAATGACCCTAACCAAATGAAATGAATCAAAGTAGAATTAGATACCAAATCATAATCAAATTTCTACAAACTAGATAACGATAAAAAGCTAGGTATGTTTTTAAAATATATAAAAAAATATTTAGCTACAAATTTGTTAATACTAGATAATGAATATTTACAATTGATCGATTGAATTAACAAAAATAAAATATGATCCATGTTTTTTTTTTCAGAGAATTTACGTTCGGGCCTCTCATGCATGCGGGAAATTGGGCCTTTGGCCCAATCGTAGACGAGACAAAGATGAGTTGGGCCTGAGCAACAATGTTTTGGCGCGTGGAGCTTGTCATCTTCTTCATTGCATGGTTCTGAAGAGTGTGTGTTCGGAATCGGAAGGAGAAGTGGTCGGGCTTGGAGTTGAGAGATCCGGCGAGGATGGGGTCGTCGTCGGCGTCGTCGAGTTCTCCATTGAAGAGAGTGAGATTCCAAGCAGAGGAGGATGAGGACGAGGAAGAGAGCGTTTGTTGCGGGATTTGCTACGCGGAGCGAGGGGTTTCGATCGCAGGGGAAATCGATTGCTGTAGCCACTACTTTTGCTTCGTCTGCATCATGGAATGGTCCAAGCACGAGTCTCGATGCCCAATTTGTCGCCAGAGATTTTCCAACGTTCGCAGGCTCCCTATGCACGGCGTCTTTTCTTCCTATCGAGACGTGAAGGTCCCTCATCGTGACCAGGTTCTTTTCATCTACCTTTATTATATATGATTATTATTTAATTGATCATACCAAGTTTCGTATCTACTTATTTATCGTCTTCTTGAAAGTGCATATCTTAAGGCTGATATAACAAGCTTGCAGAGATTGATTAATTAATTCTAAAACACTTATATGGACTCATCCCATATGATATCGCTCCGTCACATTTAATTAAAGTCTAATTTTTGTTTGCCCTACAACCCAACACATGAAAGTGTCTCAAGCTCGGTCACGTAATCATTGGCTCATAGGGAATCTCCTATGATCCTGGATTTCGTTGAGTTTCATCACAACCAACAATGAATAATACTAACCTCCTTCTTCGGGCCTCACAAATTTGATTTTCCTTTTTGTCTTCAACTCAACAAAGACCTGAAAGGATTTGAAGGCATTCAAGGTTTATATTTTTCCTAAGTAATATTTATCCACCCCTATCTAGATAAATAAACTGTGCGGGTGATAAACTACTTATATCCACCCATAGTAGTCGGTGCAACCAGTCCACACATATTGGTGTGAATATGTTAGAACACATCATGGCACATGTTTTCTTACTTCTGGTTTTGGCTGTGAATTGCCTTTGATGCAATCAACACAAGTATTGAAATCAGATAAGTCAAGATGGTGAATAATACCTTCCCTAAAGGTGTCTTAATTTAGGGAATAGGGATACGCCTTTAACACATATTCAGTGGCATAGAAGATGTCTCATCAATCTTGCTGCTCTTACTCCCCCAACAGCAGAACTACCTAAGAGTATAATATTTATAATAAAGAAATAGTCTCAGATTGATGAAAATACACATGGTAGTTAGTATAGTATAATTGATAATATTGATTTGATACGATTCTGAAGCCTGACGATGCAATTTGCGATCTCTAAGCGAATCCCACGATTTTGGCACAACAACGCTATCGTGCAATTGGGTTGTGGGTTTCAACATAAATGCAAGTGCAATGTGATGAGGAAATTTCAGCTGTCTTGTGCATCACATGTTTCAACTTGTCCTAAGCGATGCATCCTTGTCAAGGGCATTCTGACGAGATGCAGAGGTTGAATCCAGGGAGTGGGTCAAGGATAGAAGGTAGTGTTTAGGAAGAAAGGAAAGAAAACTAGGTCAAGTGTGGGCATTGGGTAAGCGCCTTGCTGCCTTCAAAATTCACTTTTTTTAAAGAACTCACAGGTAGAAAGTTAAGTGCGTCATATGAGTTTTTAAAATTTCTGTTTGTTATGTTTAATTTATTAATTCTAAATAGCTAATTGGGGTGCAATTTTAAACTTAAAAGTTCATCAAATAGCTTAGACTTGTTTTATTTACAGACGGCCTTTGGAATTATGTTAATATATATTTATTTTCATATCTCATATGTTTCTTTATGTTAAAATGATCCTAGATATATGCTTTTAGTTACTTTCGTATATATGCCATGTTTTATTGTTGATCATGAATTAATCTTACAATTCATGGTAGGATTTGATTTGCAGTTCAAAAAATAGGGTTTCTGATTCATACTTTCTATGCGATTCATCTACCTTGAAAAGATATCATCCAGTGTATAAAAGTCTACCAAACCCACCAAAATTACAAGATTATTAAGTAAATATTTTTCGAAAATTATATAATATGCCTTGTAGATGGGCCAACACACTAATTGTGCTAGCTTGTGATTGAACTCTTCAGAATTGGATCTACATGGATTTGATACCACTTAAAGAATTTAATGCAAATTTAGAATGTCCAAATTACTTATAGATACAAGTCATAACATATGAAGCATCATTCTGTTATGATGAAGGTATATCAAGAACACGTACCTGAATTTATTCAAAATCCATGATAATTGAAGAGAAATTAATGTGTTGATCAGTTTGTGAGAGACAATTATATTCAGCCTAGCAAGTGCAGTTGTGCGTGTTATGAGGGTGAGAATATGGACCTGTTAGCAGGCTACTAAATCTGAATGACCCAATTCATCACGGGTCACAAAGTTCAATTACACTGTTTATAAAAATTGATTAAGTGCATTAATTAAATTCAACAAGATTTGGAGGATTCTTGATGTTAGATAGGAGTGGAGATGAAAGAATAGATGGATATGCCGCACAATCAGTAGGAAGCTACTTTTGAAGTTAACAATCAGCTCGCCATTAAAATTTAAACCCTCATATTAAACCTAATAGGAAACAATCCTAATCTTGAAATTGATATAATCATAGCTTTATAAAGTGACTTGATTAAGGAAACGAAAGCTTAAAAGACACTAAAAAATTATTCATGCAACTGATGCCATGATTCATTGCATAACTACAATCAAACATTCACACTTTGTTTGCTTCGAGTGATGTACGGTTGTGGAAGTGAAGGAGTGAATTTGCATGGAAAATTGGTGGTTTGGATTGAATGATTTGGGGAGAAATGAAAAGAAAGTATGTTGGTCAGCCTTGGTTGTATGTCTTATGCTCAAACCATCAGAAATCCAAAGAAAGTCAATGTGGCACTTGCATTTGGTACATTCACGTGTCATTACACTCTCAGTTACCACACTGCCAACACTTCACACACCGCCATTATTCTAAACTTAGCTACCACATATTGAGATCATCCTATGAACTTAGCACCCTGTGAGTGTTGTGGTTTGTGATTTGTGAACTTTGAAGCTCATTTGAGTAGGATGATGACGTTGTGAAGGCAGAAGTGGTTTAGTCCTTTGTCATTATTCAAAGGACAACCAATAACCATATATTCACTTACCATGGCCACAAAATTGATTTTCTACCGGGCACATTCAATTATGCCCCAATCATAATCGATTATGTATGGTGCACATTCAATTTTACCCTACATAATCGATTATGTACGTCCTAGATCACTTCATAGCTGCACCAGAAACCTACATAATTCATTATGTTTGTGCCATAATCGATTATGTAAGGTAAAACTCATTAGAATTCCTATGTTTTGAAGGACATAATCGATTATGCGATTATGTCTATGTTTGTGCCAAAATAGCAATCTGTGGACCACACGAAAATGCTCTCATGTTTAACCCTTTTTCATTGTCATAGCAAGGGCACTCTGGTATTTGTTTAAATTAAGAAATTACCAAGTATTTTTATATCTTTAAAATCAATCATAATCACTCACAAACTTTCAACTCTCCTCTCTTTCCACTATATTTCCCTTAATTCAAATAATCTCACTTTCCACTCTATTTGTCTTTTTTCCTTGCCTTTTCCACTCTCCCACTTTCCATCACTAAATCCCAACAAAGTGTAAATATGGAATTGCTATTGCCTCACTGTCTTATACATCTTTGGGCCCCGTTGTATGGGTATGTTTGTGGCTATTCATTGTCCCACCAAAAGTTGGGTGTTTATATACAATTTTACATTACCTAACGTGCTGTCATATCATTTAGTAAGTTTGACATCATTGAATGATGCACAAGTGAATGACAAATTAGATGTTAGTGTAAGACTTATTTAAACCAGACAAGATATCACAAACTTCGCAGAAATCATAATTTTTCTTTTTCTGCACCAGAAGAAATCATAATTCTCCTAATTTATAAATTAATTATAGCTGGTGATTCAATGGTAGATGCACTAGTGTTAATATGCAAATGATCTCTTATGTTTTGTAGGCCTATCATCCTAATGGAAATGTGGCAATTGGTCCTGGCGATTCTTATGCTGAAACCAAATGTGGTGTTTGTCATGCTGGGATAGATGAACATCTTCTACTACTTTGTGATCTTTGTGATACTGCTTCACACACATTCTGTGTTGGCTTGGGATATACTGTTCCTGAAGGTGATTGGTTTTGTCACGATTGTGCTATTTCCCGGGAGACCAATGCCAATGAAGAATCAGACCAACAAAATGTTGTGCCGGAGGCTGAGCCAAGTGAAACTGTTGATATCTTTGATATTGTGAGGGAAACAGGCAGCAGGGTGGTTAAAAGACCAAGGACATCTCCTTTACAACAGAATCTGTTATCTCCTTCTGCTATTCCTTTATCAGATAGGTTAAGCAGATTCAAAGGAAAAAGTCCTGCCATAGGTGTCCACAGTATGCAGCGTAATATACAAGCATTTCGTGAAAACTGGAATGCTTTGAGAAGTGGTTCAGTACAGTTCCATTGTAATGTGGATCAACCTAGCAGTACAGTTAGTCAAACGCAAGATTCTAGATCCTTATCAAATGCAAAATTATATGATTCACATTCTAGGGCTTCCACAAGCGTGCAACAATCCACTGTCCAAGGTGGTCCTACTAACAAAACTTTGAATGAGAGAGTCTATGAAGATGATGTTGACAAGGCTTGGAAAATGGTGGATAGGGCAAAGAGGATGCTAGTAACTCATCAAAGAACTAGCAGCAATCGGCAGGGAGTAGATAGACCCTCAAGCAGTGGAGGAGCTTGTAAAACATCAGTTGAACATTGTAATTTCCCGGAACTGAAAGATCAACATTCCAAAGCATTAGACTTAAGGAACACTAAGAAAGAGAAGCAGCAATGTGACTATTCTAGACGTGTCCCGAATTTCAAAAATTGCTCGACCCTAAAGTTGGAAGAGAAAAAGAAAAGTAGGGTTAGATGTGAGGAGATGATACACCATGTGAGGGACCATAGTACTCATTCAGAAGGATATTGTGAAAGTCCATTGTCCAGAAAGGTCCCTACTAATATCCAGGGTGGTGTTCCCTGTTGTGAAGGAGAGAGAAATGCTTGCCAGGTAACTTCGGCGGATTTAGCTTCCTCGCGTGGCAAGTTTGTTAGTGTGCTCTCCTCTTGTAGGGACGTGGATCCTGTCGATGGAGAAAAGAGATTAGCTAGAAGTCGCGAGGATGGAAGTACAAGAAAAACTGAGGATGCAAAAACTGAGATCCAGTCTCTTGTTAAATTGAATCTGAAGCTCTTAACCAGAGATAAAAAATTAGGTAATTGGTTATCAAAATTCAGATTTTTGCCCTAGATTTACATTATCGTTATTGGCTTATAGGTGCTCAGTGTACAGTTTTTACAATCCATATCTGATCTTTAGTTAGGTAGCTTGTGTTCATAGTTCAGCTTATTTTCGAGAAATAATCACTTATGTGGCCGAATGCACTTCTATGCCAAACATAAATTCCATCCCTCATCTTGGTTTCTCAAATTTTCTCACGCAAAACAAATATTGTTTATGAGAAACTTCTTATTTTGCTGTGGCGTTTCTCGAATGCGTGTTGTAAAACTGTTAAACAGGTTTTATGCAAATGATAATTGTTACTTGAATGAAAGTATTTCACTTGAAGCTGTTCGTGATGCAGGTTTTGATACCTTCAAGGTAGTTGCAAGGCAGGCCACCCATACCATCTTGGCTGCTTGCAGTTCTGAGCAGCAAAAGTGCAGCACATCCTCCTCTTGCTCAGTTTGCTTTCATTCCGACAATACCCCCCAATCTCAGAATTCTACTTTAATGCCTAATTGTTGTAGGCAATGCTTTTACGCCTTTGTGAACAATGTTGTCAGTTCCACCATGATGGAGAAAGTGGGTTGCGCTTGATCTGCATTATTTTCTTTTTCTCTTTGGGGAGTGCATGATGTGCTTCTATCTAATGGTGTGATTATTGTTCTCCATTGTAAAATTTAAGTCGGAGGTAGGGGATAACACTGTAATCTATTACTTTCCACCTGGATGTAGCAGTTGGTATTTAAATTGAAAACAAGAGTATTCGTCTATAGATTCTTCAAGTATGCACAATTATCATCATGCAAAGCCTCAACATGAAGGCAACATAATTTTTTGCACTATGTTAGTGTATCACTTATTTGGGTACAGTCGTACAGAGAAAAACCAAAATGTACAGTTGCCTCCAATGAGTGTGTGAACTCCAGTCACATTGCGTCACGAATCATGAAAGCACTAAAACATCAGGAGGGTGTAGTATTATAATTGACACGAGCTTTGCCTCCACCAAAGCAGTTTCTGTTTGCAGCCCCTTCAATGACATTTATATGTCTAATAACTAGATCAGTAAAATTTAATGAAGAATTTTAAAGTAAGCAGAGACTATTTGGTCGCTAATTTTAAATTTTCTAGTACGATACAGGGGTACAAAGTTACTCGTTTTATATATTCGAACTTTTAAACGTGTTTAGAACAGATATTCAATACACATAAACCTATGTTCAACGCCAATGACAAAGAATCGTTCTCAGGGTGATGCATGTAATGTAGGAATGTTCTCGAATCGAATTTCCAAAAGTGGTCTTTGGTGGATCTCGAGTGTTAGATTATTTTCGAGCTCTAAAGTGCTTTATCAACAGTAGCATTGATTCAGAACTCATGGCCCAGTCCATACAGATTTGAGCATTAGAATTGGCAAAGAGGTCGGAAGAGAAAATAAAGCTGATGCAGGTGGGGGTTTAATTTCTATAGTAAATTATTCTAACTATTTATGAGATTGGGTGAAATTACATAAATCATTTCTACCTTTGCTATTCTCACATTAGTGTCTCTTATTGGTATGAAAAAAATATTATGTTGCAATCATTTATATATTTATTAACTAGTTTAAAAACACTGTACAAAAAATTTCGGTATAAAATATTGCTTTGAATGTAAAGAAAATTATGCAATCTCAGCAAACTTCTAAATTTCTAATGTGAAGTTTCTATATTATTTTCCAAAACTTTTTTGGTTCATTCTTAAATGCTTTCAAATAGCAATCAATATGAATATGATATAAATGGTATTATATTCATTTGTAATTGGATACTCTGTGTTAATAATATAGATATAAAAGAAAGAAAGTCACAGTATAATTGCACAATTCTAGCGGCACAGTTTTCCGTGACGGGTAGTCTTACATGATTTGGAGTTGGAAAAGAGAAAAATATAGCGTAACTAACTATATTTGTAAACAATGAAAAAGTAATTTTATTTATTTTATTAGGATAATAAAAAATATTATTTAAATTTGAAGAAAGAAAGAAAAGAAAATTAAATAAAAAGTATTGTTATATTTTGATAATGTAAAGGGAGGGAATAGGAAATGGAGAGAAAAAGTAATGGAATGTGGGACAGAGTGGGGTGGATGGAGACACTTGTCCTACCGGAAGTGGGTCCTTGGATGGCATGCATGAGGCGTAGGTAAACGACAAGGAAAGAGAAGCACGTGAGGAAGGCACGTGAGTGAGGCACGTCATGTGAAAGAAGTGTCTCTCTTATTGGATCGCTTTCAGATTTGAATCAGCCATAAACGACAGGTCAGTTGAGAAAGGAAAGCACATGCCCCCACTCTCCCCTTTTCCTACTTTTCCATCCCTCTCTCTGTGGGTCCCTCTCCCACCCCCACGTGACACCCACACCCACTCCCACCCACATCATCCATCCATACATACATCCACCCCATGCATCATGCTTCATGCACCATGCATCCCCATCCCATCAGCCTGACACGGTCCCCACCACACGCGGGGTAGACCAACGGCAGGGGATGATCGCACGTGACTTTCTGCTTCTTCACGTGCTCTGTCAACCGTGCTCCCTTATTTCTAACAACAAACTACCCTCCTTTGCATTTCATCTTCCTCACCCTTTTCCATTCTTCTCTCTGTTATGTTAATTTTTCTCTTTGTTTAAGAACCCTGGTGATGACGTAGCCTCGCATCACAAAAGTTAAAGTAGAAAGTAGTTGAAGAGTCACTCAATGTATCACATAGTTTGCAACACTATGCTAGTACTAATGGAGAAGCAGGAGAAATTGATTCTCCTTCTTCAAGATTCTACCTCAACATTTCAACTCCTTTGTGATGCTTCACCAACACAAATACAGAATACTTGAGAATTTTTGTTTAAATGCACCTACTCCCTGTCAATTTTATTTTAATATATTTCTTGGAGAAGGTGAGAACGGTTCTCAAGAAATTCAAAACAAGTTGTGAGAATTGTGCAAATTTATTATTTTAATTTTGTACATGAAATTGTTTCAAAGTAGTTTAGTTCCCTAGGAGTATAATTGCTTTCAGTAGGAAATATATGTGATATTTGTATAAAAATAATATAGACTATATATATTATAATATCTTTTTAATTTGTCAATTTTTTTTAATTTTATGCATTTTCATTTAACTATTTTTGAATTGTTGAGAGAAATTATGTGGATAACAATAGTTCTTTTAGGTTTTTTATTATTGAAACTGAAAGGACCACCTGTGATGTAATTTTAGCCTTTACATAGAGAAAAGTTGTAGATCTTATATATGTACAACCAAAAAATAAAATTACCAAATAAATAATTTAGTGAAAATAGTTCTAATGAATGTTTTAGGTAAGTGAAATTAATCACAACAACAAATTATCAAGTTAGCTTTGATACTGTATTTTGCTATCATACTAATCTACGAAACTGATAAAAATTAAATAACTTTTTAAATGTTTTTAGAGTTTTATAATATATGTTGTTATTATTATTTAAATCCCAGACTTAGGATCGAAATGCAAAGTTTGATTTTACAAGCTTAAAAAAAAATTCTACAAGAGTACAAAATTTTTTTATTTTTTCTCTTAACTTTAAAATCAATATGAAAGTTGAGTATAATGTCCGTTACTAAATTGACCTTTTATTATCAGTAAAACAAAATATTTTGATTGGACAAGCTTTTGAGGTAGAAATTTGACTAGTATCTAATTATAATAGACATAAACCATAACTACTTTTAAATATTTAAAACTTCATGTGACCCCTATGCTCTTTTTTACTCAAATTTACATATGAACCATGTATGCATACATACATACAATGCATAAAGGATTAAGTTCCTAAATTAATTAATTAACGTAAATATGGTGGAACCCGCAACTATGATGGATGAGTTGGCCACGTGAAGAGAGAAAGTATCTATACATTTTAATCACGTGATGGGGTGCGGGTCTTCCGGAGAATTCGACACGTGTCCATTCAATTAAGACGTGCACGAACCCGATATGGTATTCTATTCCTTATCGGTTGGCTTAACTTAAGGCATAACTCATAGTCACAGCTAATTACAACTTATTTATTAATTAAATATTCATTTCACCTCTGATTCAAAAACACACAGCATAAATTAAAGCAAAAAAGACTTTAGAAGTGTGCTTCGACTCTGTAATTAGATTATTAACAAGAATGTCTCTATTAGGATCATGACTTGTCTCAAGAGTGGAGGTGGTGAGTTCATAATAATTAAATCACCTAAATTAAATTAGATTTGTTAACTGATCCCTAAACTGATTCCTTAACAGAGGAATGTCACCACCTTCTCAGCCAGCACATGGCATAAATATATAATTATTTTTTTCACCAAAATTAGCTAAAGCTTCTAAATGTATCCATTATATATAACCTTTATAGTTGTTTAGAACATTCATAATTTTCCATTCTCATATAGTTTTTAAGTTTTATTGTGCAATTAGGTATTTTATGGATATTAGATTTAGATTTGTTGAGAGACAATGTGTTTCAATTACAATGTGTATATAATTTTTTTTTTTTTCTTGTATACATTTTTCCGTGTTCATGTATCTTCTGTGTTGTGTGTTTCCGACTCCACTTAAATATGAAAAACATAACTAATGATTGAGATGGTCTTTAGTAGGCAATATTATAGAAAAAGTAAATGAATTAGTACTGGAAAAAGTGCATTGCACTACAGACTTAGAGTGTCACGTTCTTGGTTGTATATTTTATTTCTGCTTTCTGTTTTTTTAAGTACAATTGTGCAATTCATTCCCTAATAAATATATTATATTGGTAAAGCATAGTGAGATGGCACTTTTGTTATTCTGTATGAAAAAGTTGTGGTTATTGAATAGGCTTCGGTCAATCTTTTACATTTTGTTTTTCATTTCTTCACCAGTTCAATAGAATATGGCTCAAACAATTATTGTAACCAAACAGAGGCGATGCCGATAAGAAGCTTTAAGCAATATTTTAATTCAATTTTATTTTATATCGAGGAAACACAGGGTTGAGAGACTCCGTGCATGAACCTTGTACGCTGTCTTCACGCACCAGAATCTTTTTTTATTTTGAACACTCCGTTACGTCATAGTGCACGTAATAAATAAAATGAATAAGAGAAATATGATATAAATTTTTGAAGTAGAAAATAGAAATTAAGATAATATCTGGTGTTATTTTGGTAACGTGGAGAAGTGAGGATTTGAATGGTGAGTGATAAAGTGGGGGGACCCCATTACACAGAGTACACTTCTTCTGTGTGTGATGTTCTACAATGCACATATGATATGATTTATGGGAGGTAATACAAGTTAGGTTATGTAAGGTTCAGCTGTGTTTTGCGTACTCTTTTTGTTTTTATGCACGTGAGTTTGGATCAACTCACGTGGTCTCCATCTCTAGCCCCACTCATCAAACCATGCTCACCTTACTCACCGCTTATCACTTTTTCACCCTACATTCTTCCATTATTTAATATATAATATTTAATATATAATTTTTCACGTATTTTAAATCTCACCGCTTATCACTTTTTCACCCTACATTCTTCCATTATTTAATATATAATATTTAATATATAATTTTTCATGTATTTTAAATCTTTTAATAAATTTAATTTAGTGTTCAATATTGAACATATAGAATTATACAAATAATATTCCAAAATAAAGTAATAAATATACGATTAACACTGTTCAAGATTATATGTATAAATGATCAAAATAACAATAATCATTTGAATATATCCTAATAATTTGTAATTTTTATTTTTATTTCTCATAAGATCAAGTTCTCAATACTGCCTAATATATCCAAAACATATATTATAGAGAGAAAGATTGAACAAAATTTGCACTGAGTCTAGATTTTTAAGTAATTTACTACAACATAAATGTTATGTCACAAGTGGAAACAAACCAAGAGGTTTAATAATAGAATAAAAAATTTCAGTGACAAATAACTTAAATGTTACCAAATTACTAAATTATTTGATATAAAAATATTATATGGTAAAAAGTTATATATTAATTGAGTTTATTGTATTATATATATTAAGATGCATTTGTTGATGGATTAGTGTCATCAGTGAGAATTAGTGAATGTTTTTCTAATTTGATCTTGTTGTTATTGTCAATTAGGAAAGAAAAGGAGGTGGCCTTAAGCTACCTATAGAATTATAGGTGCATATTATTGATCAGCCATGAGAGATGCTGAAATCCAAAAGTAATTTTAGGTATATTATTTATAAGTGTCAGATAAACTCTAAACTCTATTAACAGTTTTATTGATCCCAGTATATTTTTTAATATTATTGAATAATATATAATTTTCTTTTTCTTTTTTGCTCTTTACTCTACCTTGGTTGGTTTGCAGCTTAGTTTTATATGATAATTAAGAGTCTTTGTGGTTTCAGCTGTAATCACCTCTGCAAAATTTTTCACCTCTTCGTTCATTTTTGTGCCTATAATCTCTTATATTTTTTACAACACTAATTCAAATAACACTTTCAAGTTGATGAAGATAACTTTCTTATTTAAAAACAGTAAGTTTTCAATTTTCTGAAATCTCAATCTTATTTGATTTTTGGTTTTTTTCTTCTATTTCATTGAATTTTAATAGAAGTTATTTGATTTAAAAAAAAACAGTGTCAAAATTATTTTTGAACCAAGCATGTACGCATCATCAAGAATATTGAATGTATATTTTTTTTTGACAAATATTAACACCAGTAATATCACAAGCAAAAGCAACATCAAATCTAAGAAAGAAGTTGTCAGGTTATCTTACAAGTAATGTCTTGAATTCAATAATATAATTTTTTCAAAAGATACTATTTCTTTAACCAGTGCACAGTAATAAATTAACAGTTATGTTTAGTAAAATGAACATAATTTGAAAGAAATTAATAAATACCATTGTGTATTGTCTTGTTTAAGGTCACAGAGATCTTTGCTGTTAATACAACTAATATGGTTTACAAACTCAATATAATATGGTTTACAAACTCAATATACAATTTTAGAACGCATGATATTTTTTGAAGTCATACAACACTAACTTGTAATAAGAGATTTGAAATCACTTGTAACTTATAATCTGAACATATATAATGAGATATGAGATTCCTAACATCTTTTAAAATAGTTATGGTTTAAGTAAAAGGAGTTTAACTAAAGAAATAAAAACGTTTGTTCCCTTTTAAGTTACTTAAACTAAAAAGTTGATTTTAAAATTGAAGGAGAAAAATAACTTAGGCTGAAAACACTAAAAATATATATTTTTTAAATACCATATAATAAGATAATAACCATAAATTTGTCATAAAAATTCAGGATAAATTGAAAGTTTTATATTAGATAAAAATAAATAAACAAGATGAATAAATTACGAGTAAAAGGACTCATGAGTCTATTATTTAATATTTAGATGGAATGTAATATTCTAATATCTTTAAGGATGTCAATTTTTCTTGGTATCTCAAATAATCTAACAGTTTGTCAATGGATGTTCCCTGACTTGTTTGGAAACTAGAATGCATTTTAAACTTTGAACTCTTAATAAATCATCACCACAATTTATGAGGAATAAAACCCGTGGAGTTTTATATTTGACGGCAAAAAGCAGTGCCATGTGTCCCAAAATTGAGTGTATGTACTTTGTAGGAATGGATTAATTAGTGTACTCCCAACCAAAGATAAGTGGTCTGTGTATTTATATATCCCCAAAGAGAAAGAAGAAAGATAAAGATGCATGGATATCGTAACTCCAAGCTGTACCATTGTATCTTTGCATCACAGTGTAAATGCTTGCCATGATTGTCGGAGAGCTAAAGAATCCTTTCATTAATCAATTCATATTCCTCTCTTTGTTTAATTAAAAGTGATATAAACATAAACAAACAATTATTGTAAAACACTATTAAAGAAAACAAAAACCAACACAAAGAAGGTAAGGGGAAGCTGCAGCCCGCGGAAAGAAAAAGGCCACGACAAAGCTTCAAAACTCACATGTCTCTGCATAATCAACTCTGTAACGTGACAAATTTCTAAATTTTTTCTGTAAATTTCAAATTATATGTAAATACATAAAAGAACTCTTTCTTTCAATTATATAAGTATGGGAATTTAAATTATAAAATCAGGAATCAACATAAAGTTGATAAGCAGATGATAAGGTTGCTAATTAATTGCATGATTCGGTGTCAGTCAGCGCTTTTAATTATTTTTACTTGTTAATGCGCATGAGTAAAAAATATTTGCAGTTTAGGGTTTGAATGGATAAACTGTTTAACATAAAAAAAATGGTTAAGATTAATATATCCATTTCTGTAGCTAGAAGGAAAGTGAGATAAGTTTAAAAAATAAACAAAAACAGTTGTATAGTGATATTAACACCAAAGCAGCGGGATATTATAGATTTAACTATGTTTATAATATTAATATAATTCTGATTTTGATATAATTTTTTTAAAAAAATATCATATTAGTTTCTAACTAAAATTTGATAATTAAAAAAATATTATATATATAGGTAATTGGTGAGAGTACAAGTATTGTAGATATATATGTGTGGTGGGCATGAGAGAGAGAATCTTGAGGGGCATGCACATGGAGACATAGGGGATGGCATGATATGATGGAAAGGAAAGAGGGGTAGATTTAAAACTAAAACAAAATAAAAAATAAATAAAAAATGCCGCGTTTGACGGCACAGCCAAAAAGATCCATCGTACATCAGGGGTTATGAAGAGTGGAGGTGAGGTGGTGCGGCACGTGATATTTCCTCCCTCACCACCAACATCTTCTGTTCCTTTTTCTCTGTCTTCATTCTTTTTTTTTTTTTCATCTTTTTTGGATAAAAATGAAACAGGGAAATGTAAATCCATTTCGAGTTACTTAAAAAATGGATGAAGTTTAATTAGTAACTGAGGCAGATAATATTGCTAGGGATCTGTGCACTAATCATCAGCTCAGGCCTTTATTTAACACTTTCTTAATTTCATTTAATCACGTCAACTACCTCCTGTTCTCCTGTTCCCCTGTCAACGCGCTCCCCTTACCCTTCCCTCTCCTCACGTGACCTATCTTTTAACTAATTCGGCACAAAACTCAAAAAACCTTTGTCGTTTTACAATTTAATCACCCGTCACACTTTTTTATATGCAAGTAGAAAAATTTTATATGCAAGTAGAAAAAAATAACATAATATAACCTTCTAATATTAATTTATAATAAATTACTTTTCATAATATCCTTTTGTTAGATTAATTTTCTCTACGGTACTGCTTTGCTTCGCCCACAGAATTACATATCCAGCCAGCTATTGTAGAGAAGAAGTGAGGTGTCCTTGAAAAGTTTGGCTAAGCTTCAACATTTTCTTTTATTTTGTTGCACTGCACTCTCTTCTCACCCAGATGAACCTATATGTTTGTTCTGCATGTAAAAAGTTAACTTTTAACATTTATATCCTGACAGACAGAATAGATGTTAGTTCAAAGGCTATATTCTGTATTTTAAAAGTAAACAATGAACTTCAAAATTATCCTGTAATTAAAAGTATTAATTTTAATAAATCCAAACATTCTAGTTTTTAACAATTGACGAGAGAGATGTAAATGATAAATAAAGCATGTATGTTGGTACAGGATGAAAAAGGTGGAGGCGGTGGCCGGGGTTACGAAAGGAAGGTAGGTGTTTATTGTTGTGTTACACGTGTGAGTTTTGATGCGTTGTAATTAACGGAGTGGTGGTGTGTAATGCTTACGTACTGGGTAGATGTCTATGTAAGTATTTCTCTCCCTTCTTTCTTTTCCCAACCAAACACTCACAGTCCACGATACATACCCTTCCCTCTCCCTCTCTCTCTCTCTCATCTCTTCTCTTCCCCCTCCACCCACACTGCATGTGCCTCCTTCTCTTTCTCTTCTCTTCTTCCTCCACCTTCCTCTACTCCTTCTCCTTACTTTCCCCCTCCGTTTCTCCTCTCACTTTCTCGCTTCTCCTCCATCAATTCAGATCCGCCCACGCCAAATCACCACAGCCGTCGATCTAGATCTCCTTCCGCAAACGCTGCCGATTTTTCCAGATTTCCTCGCCGGCACCACCGTTATGACTGCCAACGGAGGTTGCGCCATTAATTACTTCTTTCTCTATTTTTAATTACTTAATTCTGTTGTGGACTTCTTTTTCATATTTGTTTCCTATCATTTCCAGTTTTGATCTGTATAATCCCTAATTTCAACAGAATTTTGTATCAATTAAGTGAGACATTAAAACTGAATTTTATTGTTAAGAAAGGACCGGAGTTCTGTTGCGTTCTGCTCCTGTGGTAATTAGGTTTGTGTTAGTTGACTTGCATGGATCTTAATGGCGATTTTGACATACAGGAAGTTGTCTGAAGACTCATGATTTCCTGCAGCCACTGGAGCGGCTAGAGACGAAGGGAAGTGCGAAAGAAGAAGCCACAGATGAAATATCATGGGTGGTTGAGAAAGCAGGACCTTCGGTTGAGCATCTCTTACCTGGAGGAATTGGGACTTACAGCATTAACCACATTTCATATGTTAATAATAACAATAACAATAATAATCAAAGGCTTCCCAAAGCAGAGACCTCCCTTTTCGTGCGCCAAGCAACTAGTACCGACCGGAACGATGAGAACTCCAACTGCAGTTCATATACTACTTCCAGCGGTTTCACTTTGTGGGAAGACTCATCGGCGAAGAGGGGCAAAACAGGAAAGGAGAATAATTCGGGCAACAGACCCTCTATTGGAGGTAAACCATAAATTTTCTCTCTCTCTCTCTTTGTGAAAAACTTCATCCAATTTTTTTTTTAAATAATAATTAGTAACATTTATAATTCTTTTTTTAAAGTTATTATCGTTGATTATTAATATTTTTTTGTTTAAAACAAAATAATTCTCAATAAATTTCATAGATAAAATTCATATAATGATAATTTATTTATTGAATATTTTATCTCTCACCATTTCCTTCATTTCGCATGGAGTTGCCTACAACCTTTATAGACCTAAATTAAAACAAGGTCAAGGAATTACATTTCTTTCTGATTGGCACAACCAAATTGAGTTTACATATATTTTAAAGACACTTAAATATGTTTTTTTTCTCATGAGAAATTACTGAATTTTATTTTTTACCTTTAATTTTTAAATTTTTTATTCATAATATTTTTTTTTAGTTTTATTTTAGTGTCGAAACCTTATCTAAATTATTTCATTTCATTAATTAAAACATTATTTAAACAAATTTAGAGGAAAAAAATAAAAATAAAATACTAAAAACAAATAGTTACAAAAATATTGTTAAAAACCAAAACTAAAATTCCAAATTTTTCATAAATAAAAATTACTTTCAAATTGACAAGCTTGTTTGTTTTTTTTTTTCAAAAATAATACAGTATTCTTAAAGTTACTTGAAATACTATACTCTACCCAGTTGCTTAAAATTCCTGGGTTAAGCATAGTTTACTTGTTAAAATCTATCATTCCAGGTAAATCAGAACCCTCATTTATAATTTAAAAAGTGATTTTCATCATTGTTAAGTCATGTCACTTTTTCTTTAAATTAATACTTTTGTTTTATTTATTTTTTATTCATTCCAAATCTCATTTCTGAATTTTAAATTGATTTCATTTTAAAAGTTGATACATTGTATTGAGTTAATTTATTTTTGGATAAATACATTTTATGAATATTAAATTGAATTGAATTTTTAAAGTTTTAAAACTGGAGATATTCTCTATAAATAAATTGACCGGTGTTGATTTTAGTAATTTCTTTTTTAATTAAGTAAATTTCAAAATATGAAAGACACTATTAATTTCATTATTGAGAGAAGAAAATATTTATTTTGATAATTTACTGAAATTATGTTTGATTTTTAAGTTTTATAGAACTATTTTACTATTAAAATATGTTTTTATTATATAATTTAACAGTAAATCATATACCATTTCATGATTAATATGATATTATTAATTGGTTTTATAGGATTAAAATATGTTTTATTGACTAATTTGACATTAAATTAGAGATATTGTTCTGTTTTAAAGCTATAATGTTATGAACCAGTTTGAATCTTTAAATTTATTTCTTTTTAATTTTAAACATGTTATATACCTAATTTCATTCTGTTTAATATAATAGAATATGTAACTATTATTATAATCATGTATACATATATATATTAAATTATTTTTTTAATTTTTTTAAAATTTGCACTTATAAACCAATGCATTTTAAATTTTTTATTTGAAAGTTTATATAATTAAAAAAATTTCATGAAATATAAGGAACATTTTCTATTATTTCTAGAAATAATATATCTCATGTATGTGTGTTTTTTTATATATTTTCTAACGTCATTGTTGTAAATTATCTTTATTTTACTTGTAATGTACTGGATGATTCATCTAGGGAAGAAATAATCTGATTATGTCTAGTTAATATTCTTGTCAACTTTAGTTGTTCATTCATATTATGCATTTCTTACTTTTGTGCTGGGAAAAAAAGTTATATATCTTCATAGGAAATTTTTGTATAATTTAAAAGATTATATGAAAAATATTTGTTCAAATATTTTTTATAAGATTATCAAGGTGAAAAAAAATCATGATTTAACAATTTTTTAAGGTCTAGTAACATGACCTTACATGTGTGCCTTGATTCATTTAAGATTTACATGACAGATAGACCCAGGCAGTGTGGTGGACTTTTAGCCAGACCAAATTCAGTGCTTGTCTATTGGTATTTGACAATTAGAAAACAGTAGAAGTAATGATAGTATTAAACATGTATTGCATAGTATATACAGATATCTAGTCAGTCTATAACTAGTATGTCTAACGGTTTTTATTATGTGACAGAGTGTGCGGCGACAAAACTAGGACAGTGGACATCAACGGAGCGGACCTCACAGTCGTTTTCTACCAATCATCACGATAGCTTCAGCTCTCGCTCTTCATCTCAGTTAGTCTCTCTCTGCCTGCACTTCTATATTTATACGCCTCTCTTCTTTTCTTGTCTTCTTAATTTTATTAATGTTTGTGTTGTATCTGTGGAATTGAATGAACAGGACAACTGGGCAGAAGAACCAGAGTTTTATTGAAATGATGAAGTCCGCAAGGGATAGTGCCCAGAATGAAGCGCTGGAGAACGAAGAAACATTTTTCCTCAAGAAAGAACCTTCCAATAACCAAAGAGGTAACTATAATATTCTATTCTTGAGAAAGGTGCACCATACCCATTGTTGATACTTCTTTTCAATAATTTTGATGTTAAATTTCTCCTTTTAGCTGTAGAGTTGTAACTATATGTTAGGTTTTCCACACAAATGGGTCATTTTTTTTTTCAAATTTCAGGAATTTAAAATTTTTTAAATTTATTACAATGAATGGGCAGTAGCTAATCAAACAGTTCTTATTATTTATTCATATTTTTATGATATTTTTTAATATCTTTTATTTTGTCTCATCATATATATACATATATATAATTTTATCTCACATTTTTTTTCTTCTTTGCCTCTCTCTATGTTGTATAAAATTATGAGAAACATAAATTTGTGAGTCTCATTCTTTATTTAACGAGTCTTCACTTATAATTTATAGTTTTTAATAAATTATAACTAGAATATTGTGCAATTACACCTCTCTTAGTTCAAGTAGAATTTGAGAGACTTTAGAGAGGAGTCTCAAGCCAACACAAGTCGAATTTTGTGATGCATTCCTGTGATACTGAGCATCTATATCTTTTATCTCTTTAATAATTATTCTTCCTGTATCATCGGTTTTGTGTTTTAATTTTAATATAAAGAGGGAGTAAGGAGAAAATTTTGAGTACATCAACCACTTTTAAAAATTCTAATTTAAGTAATTACATCTTTTCCACAGGGCAGAGAAGGAAATTGAGTCAGACTATTGATTATTTGTTCTCAAAGTCATTTGTTTAAAATCTTTGACCAAGTTAATTTATGTGATTATTTTCGACAGAACTGAGGGTGAAAGTGGATGGTAAGAGTACCGATCAAAAGCCAAACACACCAAGATCAAAACACTCTGCAACAGAACAGCGGAGAAGGAGCAAAATTAATGACAGGCATGTGTTACCTACCAATGGAGGCTTAAAGGAACTTTCCTTTTTACTTTATTATTTATGAACTGAATATAAACTAACATAGTTAAAAAGCAAATCTCCTTACAGTGTTCGCAGTCTTCTGACAGAACATTTGATTTAATCATGCAGATTCCAAATGCTAAGAGAGCTTATTCCACACAGTGACCAAAAGAGGGACAAAGCATCTTTTTTATTAGAGGTACATTCATGTCAGATGACATAGTTTTTATCTTATAAGATTGCAATATTCTGATTAGTGCTCAATCTGAAATATTTTTAGGTCATTGAGTATATTCATTTTTTACAAGAGAAGGTGCACAAGTATGAAGGTTCATTTCAAGGGTGGAGTAACGAGCAAGAAAAATTGATGCCATGGGTAAACACCATATATACCTAAGCTGCGCAGGATTTAAAAGAATAAAGCATTATCTTCCTTGAGATGTTTACTATTTCCTATAATTTAAATGGCATATCTCTGTTGGGTTCATTCATTAGTATCAATAGCCTGTTGCAACGAATTTTGAATTTAGAAATATAGTAACACTTGGAACCATCCAAAAACTTATTTTGCAATTTTTTATTTTATAGCAGAGAAATAATGACAAGCCAGCAGAAAACTTTCAACATCGTGGCACTGATAATGGGTCAAGTCCATCTCCAACACTGCTTTTTACTTCAAACAATGAGGAGAAAAATATTAGCATCTCCCCAACAATTCCTGGGAGTACCCACAATGTAGAATCTGGCTTGAGTACAGCAACTACCTCCAAGACAATGGACCATCAGGCTGGAATAATGAACAAGTCTTTTCCAATTCCTATTTCTTCACAGCTAAATTTCTTCTCTCCGGCCCAAATGGGCGGTCTAGGTGGCGTAGTGTCTCAGCTCGCACATAGATCGGGTTCTGATGCTGAGAACAAATATCAACCTTCAGTGGAGTGTCAGACAATGGCGGCTACCAGTGAAAAGCTGAAAGAGAAAGAGCTCGCTATTGAAGGTGGTGCAATTAGCATATCAAGTGTGTACTCAAAAGGGTGAGGATTTATATTATGTTTATTTGATTTGTGCATAATAAGAAAACAGTATCGAAATCGCCATACCATTTTGAAATTATATTGGTCTGTTGGGCATAAAAATGGATCTATTCTCTAGTAACCTTTCATGTAAAGGGAACAGAGATGTGGCAGGTTTTTATGGAAACATACTCTTTAATAACCTATTATTGTTTCATCATACTTATCACTTCTCTTGACCCTAGCACGATGCCGAAGAGTCATTGGATTATGCTATGCAACCTTAATTTAGATTAAATTCACTTCTTTCTCTGATTAGGATTTGCAATTCATGATGCTGTGAAATTGTGGAAGAAGTCTATGATTTCAGTTCACACTATAAAAACTATCCTTGTTATCTCTTTCTATTAGATTAGTTGTCTCATGCAATGATTGTATATAGTGCTGCTCTGTTCCATTAATTATGCAATATTAGAAACTAGTCCGAATAATTTTCTCAACATTTTTGTGGACCCGGTCGATCTTTGCAATGAGGATAGTAGAGCAACACTGATTTGTAGGAGCATTTTGGTTATAATATACTAAGATAAATGTATTATACTTGGACAGGTTGCTGCATACGCTTACACATGCATTGCAAAGTTCAGGGGTGGATTTGTCACAGGCTAGCATCTCAGTGCAAATTGAACTTGGTAAACAGGCAAACATCAGACCAACTGTACCAGTGTCAGTGTGTGGTGCTAAGGTATATTGACACTCTAATTACCCATTGTTTCGAACATAAGCTAGATTCTAGTATTAAATTAAAATTCCACATTATCTAATTTGTTGACTATGTTTCCCTAGGATGGTGAAGTACCTTCTAACAACCAAAAGGTGATGCGCTCTAGAGTTGCTAGCTCTGGGAAGTCTGACCAAGCAATTAAGAAGCTAAAGATCTGCAGAAATTAATTGGACCGTTATATTCATTCTTTCCTTATTATAATTTTCATTAATTATTAATTATTTTGGGTAACTTTTTAAAATTAATTTTTGGAAGGGGTATTTATGTCTTCTGCTGGCCTGCTATCCTGCGAGGGTGAGATCGACTGTACATTCAGTGTCTTCTTAGTTTGTTGGGATCGTTAGGCTCACCTCAACAGAATAATATGAATCATTTTAGTTTCTAAATCATATAAATATAAAAGGCTTCCATACTAATTGAGAAGCTATTTTTTAACCACAGCTTCTATTCATGTAAAGTTTGTAAACTCTGACTCCTTTATTTGCTGAATATTGTTTGACATTTCGTTTTGCTGCTATATATTGTTTAACATTGGTTTTGGTGGTCTAGTGAATTGTTATGAAATGGTATAAACTATAACGAAACCTATTATTAGAATATTTGGATAGAGTGGGATGACGAAATCGTTAAAGGGATCAAAGTTAGAAAACTAAAAAGAACGCAACTATTGAACCGATTTGAATCACGATTGTGTTTGAAGGATTGGTTTACACACATGGGAAGATATACTTCAACTTTTTTGAGGTTATGCAAGGTGGGCATAAACGGTTGTAGTATCCACTTACCCAACTTTAACTAAAATAAAAGAAAGAACTCAATTATTTATAATGTAAAATTTAAGAAAGAGTTAAGGTGGTACAGAGCACCAACCATCACCGTGAGTACATAGAACATAACATGATCTCGCTGGTAAAGATTGTAGCCTCCATCGCATCGTATATTAGGATTTGGACCCGTTCAAAAGTCAACGATTAGTCGTCGCTTTACGTTAAAGCTTTTTGAAAATAGCAACTCAATGCCTCGGTCTGATTAATTAGTCAATTAATTATAATTTACTTGATAATGGCTCATGTTAACGGCTGTGAATTGAAAGAAACGTTGAAGATCGATCATGACGGGGCATCAAAGCAACATGCAATAATATAACATGTGTTATGAAAGGCGAATAATAATTTGGTACTTATGAAGCCCCTGGGTTAGTGTTACCATTAGCAGCATTAGTGACATTATCTTTAGGTGTTTAGATAATTTATAGAATTGGAAATTTTCCGAGTTGGGGTTTCTTGGATCGTTCAAGCTATATTAAAATATAACAACTGGATAAGTTCGTCAGAATTTTCTTGGGATCGATACTAGAAGAATTTATCTTTAATTGCCATCTATTCAAACTCTGTTTGATTTGACAAAAACAATCCTTCAAAGCACTCAAAGAAGATACTCCATCATCTGTTGTCTGCATTTTTTTTAATTGAATATAAATCCTAATTTGGCCGTGGCGGAGGATTGGGGTTTCAGAAAAAGCTGGTTTGAAATTATGTGTTTGCCACTTTTATGCTGTGAACAAATTAGGAATTGAATATATGAATGGTGAAGTGTTTAACAGTAGAATACAACGCACTACTATTGTGCAATTCGCATAATGCCGACACCTTACACGAAGAAAGTGACCTCAATTGGTAGCTTTCAATTGTTAATTTGATTATGTTTCGTGATTTGAATTATTATAAAAATCTACAAAAGTATATAACTATTATTAGTATATCTCCCTTTAAATTAATGTCATCATCCAAGTAAATAAATGTATATAGTGTTATATGTAAAGTGAAACACATTAAAATGGGTGAGTTTTCCAGAAATTTATCAAAATATATAAAATTTAATATATATATATATATATATATAT
>Ga0209700_104353_pt1 | contig 25648 bp, 15 predicted proteins | sample SiratroredBW_FD_187528 | JGI IMG/M metagenome (GOLD analysis project Ga0209700, IMG submission 187528) | Root nodule microbial communities of legume samples collected from California, USA - Siratro red BW (SPAdes) (version 2) | ecosystem: Host-associated > Plants > Roots > Nodule | place: USA...
CTCAACATAGATTTTGCCATCACTAACGTCGCACTGGACAAGTATGGGTTGACCCTAAGAGGCTCACTATACATTGTTCCCACAACCTATAGGGCTTGGAAAGAAGTTTCCAAGGCCTCTTCCGCAGCTTCAATGTAAGGAGTAGGAAGAGGTCCTCTCACCAACAAATCCTCTTCTCTAGAGACTATGACCAACTTGTTATTGAATATAAACTTGAGCTTCTGGTGTAATATGGAAGGTACACCACCAGCAGTTGTAGGTGGGTAAGACATCCATTACTTGGAACACTGTTTGAAAAGTACAAGGTCCCACTTGTATTGGTAACTCAATTTCACCGATGACTTCTCTTCTGCTCCCACCAAAGGCTCTTACAATCATATTACTAGGGCGCACGTATGCCCTGTTACAAGATAACTTGTCCAAAGTGGTTTTTGACATTACATTCAGAGATGAGCCATTATCAATGAGTACCCTTACCAACATATAATTCATTCATCTGACAGATATAGGAAGAGCTTTGTTATGGCCGCTTCCTTCTGAGGTATCTCATCTTTAGTGAAGGTGAGGTAATAGTTAGCTCTTATGTGGCCAACAATCCCTTCAAATTGATCCAAAGAGATATCCCGCTCAACATGAGCCCCATTAAGGATCTTCATTAGTAACTTCCATGAGAAGTAGAATACATCAACAATTCCAGCTATGAGATCCTTTCCGACAAGCGGTTCAATTGATCAACCACTTTGTACTCACTTTGTTGTATAAACCGTAGGAACTCATAGGCTCCTCATACGTAATTTCTTCGTTCTCTTTCTTTTCCAGTTCCTGATCACTCTGCGAAGCTTTCCCGTTCAAGAATGATTTGGCCCTTTCCATGGTTATTTCTTCACTAGCTTTTTCAAGACCTTTGTTATTTCTGAAATCGCTAAGGGCAAAGAGACGACCACTTCTCATGATTCCTCCAATCCCCGAGATGTTATCAACAACAACTTTGACATCATTTGGGCTTTTGAGATCCTGGCTGGGATTCCCTGGTAGAACACTAACCCCATATTTCTAGAGTACTTCCTCATCACTTTTGTATGGGAAAGAAGAGGGAGTCGGTGTGCTATAGGTCATACTCTCGGAGGTACTAATGATTCCCTAGTGAAGCGCATTATCAACAGCTTCGGCCCTAATAAATTTAACTCTTCGTTTGTTTAGACAAGCATTTCTTCTTCTTTTTCTTGATGGCAGATCTGTAAAATGTGATGGTCTATCAAATCATGCAGGAACTCTTTGAATTCATGACACTCATCAATGGTGTGTTTCGTACCGGTGTGGAATCCACATGCATCCTCGGACTTGCCTACGGATTTTAGTAAACCCGTCTAGCAAACCATTGCAAACACATCCTTCAATGGCCTCCTGATTTCTTCAACTCTGCTTACCAGACCTCGACCAGTTTCACTCTTGATAGCATTTTTTGATGGGTCGGCATGTCCGGATAGAGGATTTTTCTCAATAGTGGGTTTATCCTCTTGGAAAGTCAACCACGTAGCATCTATCAATTGTTAGAACTTGTATTTGAAAGGCCTGCAATTTTCAATAGAATGTCCAATGGCTCCGCCATGGTAATCACACTTAGTGTTGACATCATAAAACTTGGGATAAGGTGGTTGGGTCTAATTCATGGGACATATTGCAACCAAAACATTTAGCAAAAGACTAGGCAGGAGATCTGTGTATGCCATGGGGATTGGGGTATACTACATATGATCTCTTTGTAGGAATGAACTCTGCCCCTTAGTATGATTACCATTTGACCCTCCATTATTCCTCCAAGGCTGTCTAAACAGATTAAGCAGTGGGGGTTGTGATACTAGTGTAGACGGAGGCACACTTGGCTGGTACCTGGGGGGTGCAGTTGCAACATAAGAGATGTGGGAATGCTTAGGTATGTACAAAGTTGAAGGGTGACTACTCCAATGGGTTGTGGTAGCGACTACATGGCCCTCAGTTTCTTTCCTTCTACCGGAGTTGTACCCGACCCTCTTGTCATTTGTGGTTGGAGACGGGTCTTGCACAATTTTGTCATTTTTTAGCCCGAACTCAATTCTTTCTCCAATGATGACAATGTCTGTAAAATTGGAAGAGATGCTACCCAACATGTGTTCATAGAAAGGAGACTGCAATGTGCCCATGAACATAGTTACCATCTCTTTTTTTGGCAATGGTGGTTCCACCTGAGCGGTTAATTCTCTCCACCTTTGAGCGTACTCCTGAAAAGTTTCATTGCTCTTCTTTGACATGTTTTACGGCTGCAACCTATCAAGAGCCATGTCAATGTTATATTTGTATTGCTTCAGGAATGCATCAACTAGAATCTTCCATGGCCGGATTTGTGTTGGTTCCAGGTGCATATACCAATTCAGGGTCGTCCCAGCTAAACTATCTTGAAAGAAATGCATCAATCGCTTTTTGTCATATGCATCTTCCTACAATACATTGTCAGATGATTCTTAGGACAAGAGGATCCTCTGTACTTCTCAAAGTCAGACACTTTGAACTTGGGAGGAATGGCAACATCAACCACCAAGCCTAAGTCTGCAGCATTCCTAAATCCAAAACCAATTCCTCATTCAATGGCTCTAAGTCATTTTTCTAGAAGCTCCAGCCTTTTTTTGGCTTCCTCTGCTCCTTGATTATGTATTGCAGGCCCAACTTGGGTTTCTTCGCCAACTACCAATGAATGAACAATTGCACAAGGCTGAGTAAAGATTGTGGGCCCGTCAACGCTAGTGACTGCTGCTCTGGTATTTGGTTGAACTTGAACTGACTCTTGTTAGCCCGCTGGTGTACCAGAAGAGTTGACATGGGTCATCGGTGGTGGCACTTCTTGATTAGGGTGCTCCTCATAATGTGGGGTATAGTTTGGAGAAAGTCCACACAGAGGCCACCCAGCAAGAACCATTTTGGTTCCTTGATTGTTGAATTGAATTGGCAACACTCCAAGCTATGGCGACATAGAATTGTCAGATGTCGCCTCCTCATTCCTAGTTGTAGGATTATCCTTAGTGCTATTTAGAGTAGCTCAGGCATCAAGGATCTGGCTCATTTAATCCTTCAGTTGATTAATGTCAACTTTCATGGATTCTTGTGCTTTTCATTCTTTTCTTGTTTACACGAGTTCTGTACGAGTGTTGTGAAAATTTAGCAGTTATTGAGTTTGTTTCTTTTTTCATTATTTCAGAGTAAATTAGAAAAGAAGAAATACAAAATTGCCAAATGGCAGTCATAAAAAATTATTTTCAAAGATTCCCAAGCAAGCCTTTTTCTTTTATTATTCCCTTTTTGTTACTCACTATTTTTTGTTATTATTTATTAATTATTATTATTATTATTATTTTCATTTTTTTGGATAAAAAAAGTGAAACCCAAATATATTGGAAAAGAAAGGTGTAACAGAAAACGCGAACAGTGATTATAAAGTTTTGGAACACATATGTGAAATTAACAATGAATCTAAATTTATTGAGAATTGAGTTGTCGGTGACAAGAGTTATTACAAATTTTAAGGAAAGAATAAGAAATAAATCAACTATCAATTCTTCCTACGAGCCACCATATCTTTCATGAGCCCCACTAGCCTTTTACAATGTTCTATTAAAACCTCCACTACTTTTGGAGGTTTATAGAAAAATAAGGCTACATCAGCTTCAGCTAGCATCCTTGGAACATCCTTGATTGCCCAATTAGCTAGTGTTGCAAGTTGAGAGAAACATGTCTTCCAATGCTCAGCAGTTTTCTCATGTTCCTCTATGCAACCTTCCACTTGGATAATCATGGCTTGGTATTTTGCTTCAGCTTCTACTTGTTGCCAATGTTCCTCCCTTACTCGTTATTCCATTCTTTCATCAGCCGCTCCATATCATTAACCCTAGCTTGAAGCTCTAGCAGTTGTTCCAAGGTCACTTGCTTGTCCCTTTTAACATCATCATATAGAATCTTCCATTGGCGTTCTGCAGATAGAGCCACATCCCTTTCATGGACTCTCATATCCAACTTAGCGTTAGTTGCAACCAAGTCTTGCTAAAGCCTAAGAATGTACCTTCTTTTTCCTTCGTGCTTCTTAACGAACCCCTCATGATCTATCTTCAAGCTTGCGTAGCTGTGATGAAGGTCATCCAAATTACTGCTCAGTTTGATCTTGTCACCTTTCAGCTCTTCAATCTCTTTCTTCAATTGTCTTACTTCTTCGGGCTCTTCATCAGTCACTAATTCCTCTCGAATAACACTAAGAGAAGTAGGTTTGAAAGGTAACATAACTTTCTTGACCCTCTCTGCTAGCCATAGCTGATATGCAACATTGCCATCTAAAGCGCACGACCTAGAATCTCGTTCCATGTGGACCACCATCTTCCAAGCTTGTCGAATCTGAGGTAGTACTTCAGTAGCAAGGCCATGCTCATAAAGGAACAAAAGCGGCTTTAGAACAAAGGAAGTAGGAGCTCCCCTTATCGGATACCCAAATTGCCTTTGAGTCAGTACTAGGTTGTAATTAATGCAACCCTTAGTTCCTTTAAGTGGAACATTGAGGAACTTATCACACTAGTATACGAGTCGTGATTGTTGTTGCCATGTAGGCGGCCACTGGGGTACTTAACTCCCACTACTCTTTCTTCAAAACGAGCAAACATCCATACATATAGCATGGACAAGCAGCACACCAAATACCTATTCCTTTTGTTATGGCAGGAGTTGAGTGCTAGGTACACATCAACCAAGACCGCCATGACAGGGTTTTTGGACCAGGCCTTGAAAACAATAAAGGCATCTATGGCAGCATACTCCACAAAGTGTTTAGCTTTAGGGAACAACAGAACCCCATAAAGGGTTAGAGTGAGGATATCCATAAACGTCTCCCAATCTTCTTCTTCGTTTAAATGGTGTAAACGACTCTTTAGGAACCCTTGAGTGAATCCTTTCATGTCATTCAACATGATGATTTGGCCTTATAATTCTTTCAGAGGCATCTTTATTATCTTAGGTAAGGTGGAGATATGGACAGGTTGCTCAACATGTTGGTAGGGTACCCCTTGTCCATGGGTATGTCCAAGATCTACGCAAATTCTTCAATAGTGGGCACCAATTGGAATCTGGGAAGGTGAAGCATCTAAAAGGGGGATCATAGTGTTGGGCCAGGACAGTCACGTCAGGCGCCTAAACCTCCACTCCTAGCAAACCCAACAGATTTCCATATTTGTCCCTAAAAGTAACTTTTTGCACCCCTCGAAGCTTCTATCCTAACTCCTTGAGAATAATTAGGTTAGTCCTCAACAACCCAATCCTTACTTTAATTTTAAAATCCTCCATTCTAGATTCTCTTTTAATTTCAAACTGCATGTTGAATTCCACATTGGTGTACTCAGCTTTATACCTTTACTATTTGTTTTTCTAAATAGAACATAAGTACTTAAGAAAAAGCCATGTAATGCACCCAATATGGAAAAATGGAGTTTAAAACATCTTGCGGAAATAGGTGACATCTACATTTTTAGAAAAATTTAATTTCCAAATTCAACATCTTTATGTTGACAATTAATGTTTATGACCTCCACTATTTGTAGTTATAAATGGCAAGTGGAACGCTGAGCTGCAAAAATCTCCCTTAGTGCCCTAATTAGGGTTGGACCTATTGAGGTTTAAGTTCTAAACCCGTACATGCGCTCACCAAGGATGGTTTATCCTAATTTTCTATTAAAGGCCACTACAGCTATGACTCACTCTATCCCACACCCATAGTAGTTAGTAATGACATATTTATGAATATGTGAATAAAACGAACAGACTCTAGCTGGAGCTCTCACATCGACTAGAGAGGGAAGTGCTTCCTTTCGGGCCTTTATACACAACTTCTCTATTTTTCAGCGTCACAGACCCGGGTATAGGGCATCGCTAATGATATGTAAAAGAGTGTGTGTGAAGGGAGAAAACTTGCAAAATAACAAGAAAACTCCCAGGAAGATATATATAGCATGTCGTCTACCCTAGGGTTCAACATTCTCACAATGCAAAAACATACAAACAAATAAACAATAAACAATATATATGAAAATAAACAATCCTAACCAAATGATAAACCTTATATACAAACATAAATACAAACAAACATTATTTACAAAAAAAATAAAGAAATAAAGGAAAAAGGGAAGGATAAACATTAGAAAACCACACAAATTTTACTCATCTAATTAAATTGACCTGACTCTCAAAAATATCCCAGCAAAGTTGCCATCTATCATGACCAGGATCGTGGCGGGTCGATAAAAAATTAATTTTAATAAATATTTGGATAGAGATTGGAGTCACCATCATAGTTTATTATGGAAAACTATAGAAAAACTAAAAAAATAAAATGTCTGCGAACTAGATTTAAGATTCGGGAGTCAGTTACTCGAGGGGAAGGTATTAGCACTCCTACAAAGCACGTCCTAAGACGGTACCTTTAATCAAATAAGAAAATGAGTGTAGTTTTACAAAATATTATTTTTCCCAAAAATAATAATAATACATATGCAATTACAGCAAATAAAAGACGCAAATAATAAATCAAATAAATATTAATAAACAAAAAAAGGAAATAAAAAATAAATAAAAATAAACCTAAATTCCAATAAAATAAAATATATACAAAATATAAATAAATAATAAAAGAAAGATGTTAGTAAAAGATGAATAATAGGTAAAAATAAAGAGGTAAATAAAACAAAAACAAATAAATAAAAAATGAAAACAAAATAAACATAATGAGTAAAAATAAACAAAGAAAATATATTTTTTATTTTTTTGAATCCGACAAGGATTGACCTTGGTCCTACGTATTTCCATAAAGGAAAACCAGGGTTCACGTAGTTCTAGTTTAAAATTTGTTTGATGATGTTTGACATTTTAATTTTGAAAATTTTATATTTTTCTGTATTCTCTCAAATTTATTTAAAATAAAACATTATTTATTGATTTGTTAAGAAAACAAAGAGAAAAAAAAAGTAATGGTAATAATAATAAAAAAAATAATGGTTTAGGGTTTCTTTTGAGTGCTCTGATGGGGTTAAGGTTCCTGTTGAGTGCTCTGACGTTCTTGCTTCTATAATTCACTGAGATTTTGAGTTTTGGAATCTTGTTGTTAGTTTTTTGTTTTTTTATGACTGAGATAGAGATTGTGATAGGAGCAACAATCTCTTGATTTGGTTGGGAAGTTGAGAAAGTTCAAAAAGCAGCAATCCCCAAGCAACAACTCAAATTAAAAATATTATATATATATATATATATATATATATATATATATATATATATATATATATATATATTCTATATATATATACATATTTACATTCTATCTATTACTATTTCATTTAATATTACACCATGTAATCACAAAGCAAATACAATGCAGTATGAATCCTATGAAAGTATAGAGGACAAAAAATGTACCAATTGAAGACTCTTTGTAATTCCTTTAACCTTTCCTTTGTAATTTGATTCGTGTTAAACATCTGTTGAAGCTCCGATCAACATCCTTAGACGACTCTAAGCGCACACTAATATTTTTCAAGCATTATAATTTGTCTCTATGTTTTTTCTGTGTGTGTGTCTCTATTTTGTGGTCGTGGTATACTTTTTTCGTGGTTGTAGTGTGTGTACGTAATGTAGGTCTGAAGTAGGGTATATGAGTTGTAAAAATACAATATGCACTTTAATTGTGATTTGTCAATTACCTCTAATTATACAAATTATTTCTTTTTCAAGCTTTTAATTTTCTAGTGGTAGTAAATTTTAGTGAGTATTTCTTTAGTGGGAAAAAGTGGGAAATTAATTGGATTAATCCGAATTATTTGTATTAAAACAGAATAACCAATTATCAATAAAAGGCCCTAAAATGGACTCTCTAATATCCTCAACTTCCTTTGTCATATTTATTTTATTTAAAATTAGAATTAATTCTATAATCAAACTCAGTCAATGTTTAATCAAGCAAATTTTTATCAATTTTAATTAAATAAAATAACCTGCACACTAATTTTCAAAAGAGCTTAGTCAACTGTTGAAGCTTATGTTTCTATTTGAACCTTAAGAGACCAGGCTTTTTTTATTTTTATTTTATTTTCTGCAAGCTGTTTAGAAGAAGGACCCAATTAAATAAAATCCAACTATTTTTTTTTTCAAATGAAAACATATTATTATTATTATAATAATTATTTACATTTATTATTTTTTATTTTATTTAATGCAATATTATTATTATTTATTTATTTATTATTTTATTTTTTAAACAAATATATTTTATCTTTTTCTCAACAAAATAAAAGAAAACTAATTTATTATTGTTATTTTTATTTTCTAAAAAGCAAATAAATATTTTAGTAAAAGTAATGAAAATGTGAGAACTTAAATCATATTTTATTATTATAAAAATAGAAGATTATAAAATTCAAACTTAAATTCTAACCATTGAAAAAATGCATTTTTATTATTTTCTCCTTTAATTTTTTTTTTATTTTTTAATTTTTTATTTATATACTTTTTTTGAATTTTATTTGCTCGGACGAAATTGGGTGCTGACAGGTAGTTTACCTTCTAGCATTTCTTAGGATTTTTTTCATAATACGTATAGGCTCCTTACTTTTTGTTTTGTTTAGGTCTTTTTTTGGGATTTTTTTTTTTTTTTTTTTTTTTTTTTTTGTATTTCTTTACATGACTTTGGCCTAATCCCTCCATGTTTGTTTGTGCTTTTTTTTTAATGGTATGTTTTATGCGATGGCACATGATTGATGGAATCTGGGGTGTGAACCTGGCTTATATGCCAGATTTTATAGTGAAGCTGAGCATGAGTTTTATATAAAAAAGAAAAAAAAAAGTAGGAAAACTTAAGATGTCTAAGCATACTTCACACCATAGTGGTAGTGACTCAAGTGATACTCCTAAAAGCTTGAACCGTTTATCATGAGAGCTCAAGTCACTAAAACCATAAAAAAAAAAGTAAGAGGCAATTTTGAAAGAGAAAGAGAAAATTGAAAAAGATGCCCAAATTGTAATTTTGAAGGAGGGACTTCAAATTTTAAGACAAAAAGAAGATAAAATACAAAAATAAAAAATAAAAATAAAAAGTAGGAGTAGAAGTAATTCTAGGAGTTCTAAATATGGGCAGAGCCTTAGTGAATTTTATCAACCCCTTCCCCTAAGAAAACATAAAAGGGAAGCTAGAGCTTTAAAGACTAGGGTTGACCTTCCTCACTTCTAGATTTAAAGGTAGAACAATTGTTCTCTTGTTTTCAAGTAAGGAGAGAAAAGTACCCTTAGCCAAATTAAGTTTCCAAGGTAATGTAATGTATTGTACCTCCACTAAGAGAGAAAGACGTCTCAATAATCAACCTTCAATTTTATATTGGAATGATCATATGAGTGCATTGAGGCATCCACACATCCCTTTATACTATAACATGGAGCTTATGATAGCGAATGAAAATAAAATCTCTAGTAGACCATCTAATGGATAGCCTAATAGATCATCTACCAATAGTGTTTCAGTAAGACTATCATCTATTGGATCGTGATAACAACCAAAGTATAAGCAACACTAAGATTTACCGAGGATTAGAACACGAAGATTTATCCTAGTTCACCCAAACTTGGGCTACATCTAGTTCTCTTAAGAAACTACTTAATAGTTTCCACTAGTCAAAATATTTGGTTACAATAAGTATTTCTCACCTCTCGAAGTTACAATGAGTATTTGGACCTCTCCAGGTTACACCTTCTTAACCTCTCATTGAAAATAAAAACTCTTAAGAAAAATAAAGAACACTCTTACAAAGAACACAATGAAAGCTCATGATAAACACACTTTTACTCACACTTAGACACTTTAATTATGGTGTTCTTGGAGTGTAACCAATAATGAATCTAATGTTTAAATTGAGATTCATCTAAAGGGGTTTATTTGGTCTTTAACTATAAATTCTACTAGCCTTGCATTTTTCCAAACATAGATGGTCTAACAAGTATACACATTCGGTCTAACTAGACGGTTTATTGGTTACATGGAGTAGACGGTCTAGTGAACCATCTAGAGAGACTCAGTTGAAGAAAACACCTCAACAAGATCAAGTGAAATGAAGATAAGGGTGTAGAAAGAGTCAAATACACTTAACATAGACTAGACAGTCGCATTAGATGGTCATTGTAGACAATACTGTTAGACTATCTTCTTCTTCTTGGAGAATCTACAATGCGATGCACCAAAGGCGCTAATTCGACGACTGAATTATCTTCTAGAGAAGCAAGCTTTAATTCTTAATAGAGTAATTTTATATCATATTACTGATATAATTTCAGGTCAAAAATCATCCCTTTCTACACTTAGAACTTGTTTAATCCTCAATTTTTAACAGTTTTTCTTAATAATTGATTGTGAAAGTCAAGAGAAGGATTTGATATTAATTCAATTTATTTTTTATGAAGTTTATTAGAAAAATATTTGTTAGCACCAGTGGGTTGCTGTGATGATTTGATGAAGCCAACCAAGTGAAGAAGTTTAAGACCATATGATCATATGTGAAAAGCATGAAGATTTCATGAAGATTGAAGAGCTTGGTCTAGAACCTAGGATTGTGTGTTGTGGGGTAAGTTTGAGTTCAAATCGGTGATACATGCAATCTTAATCAAGGATAAGCTCCATAAGTATTTTCTAAATTAACAAAAGATTAGAGAAATCATTAAAATCAGAAATTACATTTTGAATAACTGTTTTAACTAACTCGAGAAAAACAATCGACTGCTTACCAAAACAATCGATTGAAATTTCAAGACAATTACCTATAAATATTTGGCGCGATTTTTTGAAAACATTATTGAAATCATTCTAAACATTTTCTGAGCAAGAACATTTGAGTTTTTAAAGAGAGCAAAAGCGCCTTTGTGTCTAGTCATCAAGATCAATCAACGTTTACATCAAGAACTGTATCTCAAACTACTACTGGAGCTTTGATTTGACTGAGACAGTTTCTTCACTGATTTGATCATCAGACTAAGCCTTCTATACCCTTTCTTCATTACTGTTGTAATCTGTTGTATAGAAGTGCTTGTTTTCCTGAGACTGTGATAATTCTTTCACTGTATTGAAGGTTATTCTGTTGTGAGTTACCTGGGTTGGTAATTTTGTTTGTACAGTGGGTTTTGTACATGTTGTAACTTGTTGATGGGATCAACAAGGGCTGTTATGGAATATACAGTGGATTCTGTATAGTTCTGGGTTCTACTGTAGGTTCAGCAGATTGTTTATTGTGGAGAGCAGTGTTTACTTACGGGGAGTAAGTTGTTGTTTTTCTGTAAATTGATCTAGTTTGATCTTTTTATAGTGGAAATCCTTACAGTGGTGTAAGGGACTGGACGTAGCCCTTGTGGAAAGGTGAACCAGGATAAATCTGTTGTGTCTTGAATCTCTCTTGCTCTCTCTTGACTGTTCTTGTTAAATCTTGTTGTGTTTTTTGAATTTTCAGAATCAACTGAATCTTGCTAATTGAATAATTTAATCAACCTTCTGAAAACATTTTTAGTAACTTCTGAAAACATATAATCTGATTAAACACAGTCTCTTCTTAACAAGTTTTGAATCTGTTAATAACCAGTATATCAGTTTTCTGTAAATCTACAGTGTTCGCAACTGACTGGGTTAACTGTTCATCAGTGTGTTTTCCAGAAAACTTAATCTTTCACAGTTGTTGATTAAAGACTATTTTCATACACTTAACATAGTTTTTATTGTTTGACAAAAAGTTCTTTAATCAGTAAATCATTATAAATTTGAAGTTGATCTAATTCCTTGATTTCTTGATTCAATTTTTGAAGAATTGCTTTTACAGTACACGGTGTTTTCAAGAATTGTTTTCTAGTTACAGTTTATTGTATCTGGTTGATTAATATTGAGCTGAAACTGTTTTTGAACTTTTGTTGTTTGCTTTACATATCTTCTTGAATAGTTTTCTATAAAAATTATTCATTCTCCAAACAGTTTGCGAAAATTTTCAACTGTTCAATTCACCCCCTCTTGAACTTGGCCAAAACATATTTTACAATGTTGAATGAGGAGAACTAGGATTTAAGCCTTGAAGAAGTGAGGAAAAGAAGCAAGTAAAGCCAAGTTCAAGCCAATGATGTAGGCCCAATTTGAAGAAACCATAGAAGCAAAGAGGTGGCAACAACGCCCCGATGTAGAATGTGGCGCCAAGCGTCGATTTCATATTTTATTCAATAAACTTGTGGGGTTTAGGGTTAGACATGTTTGGCTAGAACAGAGAATGAAATTGACTCTTGAAGGCATCTTTAGGCTTCATTTGGAATAATCTTCTCATTCCATCATTTTTCTTGTAATGTTTGGTTTCCTCATGTCTTTGAGGAGCTAAATTTCTTATTGTTGGGGTTAGGTTAAATTCTTTCTAAACACTCATATAATCATATTTGTGCTTAATTATGTCCTATCATAATTGTGCTTATGCTTGTTGTGTGAATCCATAACCCAATTATTGATTCTTAAAAGTATTGGAAAATATCTTTTGAATATATATCTAAATTAATTTACTGAATGAAAACTTGTGTTGTGGATTTAATTTACCAAATAAAGATATCATTGTTTTTTATTAAGATCCATGTGTTATGCAAGATTCATCTATATAATTGATCAAGGAATTGACGGTTTATAGATTATCGCCATGCTGATTCACTAAGGAATCAAATTTGAGTAAATTTGTGGATTGATATTAATAATTTCTATAGAAGAAGATAACTTTTGTAATACATGAGAGTAAAGATTGGTACGATCTAACCCTGGCAAGTTCATCATATCATTGTTAAACCTTTTTCAGTCTTTGATTGTTGATAAAATTTATCTTTTGAATTTTCTCAATATTCTATCAAATCTCGAATTTGTTCTGAATCTTAATATACAATAATTGTTTTAGGAATAACCATAATTTTATTACTTGCTATATTGCAACTGAAGTGCTTACCATAATTGCCAATTTTGCTAACAATTCTGCACACATCTTCTGTAAAGATACTCACTTAAATTTTGCACATAAGAAGCCTGTATTTTACCCTATTTTTGATGCATTGAACAAAGCATGACCTTCCTCGACTTTCTACAATATCTTTTGAAGCATATTCGATTGCACTATGTTGGACTGCCACGTCTTTTGCCACGTCACCACTGTTAGCACCAATGTTGAGCATGTGATTTGATAAAGTCAATGAAGACCATAACTTGTTGAAGTTCTGATGGAATTAATCTGGACTATGTTAGCTCAATGCTAAGCAAGTGAGTTCATGAAGACTGCTTCATGAAGAATCTATTGGAACCAACCTGGACCAGAATTGTTCAAGTGAATGACTTGGGGTCAACATGAAGATGTTGGGTGTTTCGGTTCTAGGTCCTTAAGTTGGGTTGGTATGTGTGTGAGAGCTTGGTAGTCAACCATTAGTGGCACTGATCATCACTCATGAGATCATAAATGTAAGAAGAAACGGGTATAGAGTGCTTTGGCTGAGGTCAAATCAATGATGTAGAAATGTGCAGTCATTTTCCAAAGCTCCCGCAGAATGCAGAAATTCATTTCTTGATGAATTCTTTGAAAACTTCAAATTGATCTTGATCTCAAAAAGTGTGGTAGCGTTTTCTCTCAAATCAAATCAGTGTAGTATATTTGAAAATTCTCTGTGTTGTTATCTTTTGAAAACGCACTAGCTATTTATAAACAACTGTAGTGACAGCTATCAAACCTTAGTTGATTGATTTGACATTTAGTCGACTAAATTTTAAAAGACAGTTAAAACTGTTTATCAAAATTTGAAATCTATTTTTGATGATTTTTAAAACCTTGCTAAAACCAATTTTCACAATGGAGCTTATCAATGATCAAGACATTCATCATCACAGATTTTACCTCAATCTAGACACATCAACACCACCTAAAGCCTAGACCCAAAAACTCCAAACTCCATGCATCTTCACTTGACAACACTTGGTCTTGACTTGGTCAACATGGCTGGTTGCTCCAGATTAACTCAGCAGTTGTAGATGTAGTTGGTTTGGCTTCATCAAATCAATACAACAACTCTTGGTGCTAACAATAAGGTTATCCTCTTGATTCAGATTGCAATGAAGGTTTGAGGTTCTCTATTGTGTTACTTTTGTGCTCTCCGTCTCTTAACTCTTCATCAATCTATTTTTGTGCTTAATGTTTTCACTGGTTCATGCTTAATGTAGCAATTAATATGAAATTTGTGTCTCTATTCATGCTTCATGGAGTGAGTTATGGGTTGTTGGGAGGGAATGAATTATGTTTGTGAATGCTTAATTTGCATAGAGAAAACTTGTGTTAATTCTCACTTAGTTAATTAATTTGTGTTGGAATGAGGGTTTAGTACGTTGAACATGAATTTATGTAACCTATGATAATTGGATTGCAATCTAATCAAGAGGTTAATCTAATTCGGTTACTGGTTTAATTATCATCAATTTCTCTATTTTATTTTGAATTTCTGTTGCAATTGTTAAAACTCCCCCCCCCCCTCTCTGCGTTTTTAATCCTTTGTCAGAAAACTAGGTCCTTGAGAGATGACTTAGGAGTCACTTCCTAGTACTGTATTTAACTACATTTTTTTGACTGAATACGACTTCATCACTAGGACAACTTAAGTATAAAAACTTTCTTTTGCCAGAGCTTGACCCCAATGCACTCCACTGTTCTTTCTTACAGTGAATTCACTAAGTCACAAACGAAGGCGACTCACACTAATTAAGCAAAAATTAAATCTAGTCATGTTGGAATTCTCAAAGTAAAAGCAAATTTTGTAAGGAAACTTAAATGACAAAGCTTAAAAATTTTAACTAGGTGAATTCCTAAAGGTGAAGCTCTTTGGCACCACTAATAAAATTGTAATTACAACTTACAACTCAAAGAAATACAATCAAATAATTTGATGAAAATTAAATTCCTATACTATGCTTTCCAAGTGTTTTGCCAAACTCCTCACAAGTCTTTCACTCCAACTTTTATCAAATTTCTCACTCTATTTCTAGCAACATGTCTCACCCTCCTTTGTGGACTCTTCTCCAAATTTGATCTCAAATCAAGTCTTGATGCATTCGTTACCAACTTAATCCAAATTTTCTCATTAATGTTCTAGTTCACCAAGAGGCCACAAAATATAAAAATATAATGCACAATTCGAAAGGGCTCAACTCAAATGGACTTATTTAATGACAAACTAGAAATTAAGACACAAAATGGAGGTACAACACACAAAAGAATTAACTTAGAATGTCTCTAGAGTAGATTAAAAACAAAAAAATAAAACTAGAATTATTCAGTTCTGCATATGTTTGATTTATTGCAACCAAAGTACAACGTGTTTGCACACAAAAATTTTATCTCCAATTCTGAACACACTCAGGAAGTTCCACACGAAATTTCAGATCAAACAGATAACTGAAATGTCCCAAATAAATACAAAACAGAAACGTTTTTAGGTAACTGCCATGATCTTTTGTCAAATAGATTATGTGCAATGAAGGAAACTTAAGGAATTCAAGCAATTGGAACAAAACAACAAGACATTTAGGAACTATAAGCTCTTAAGAACTCACTAATGGTCTAATAGCAAGTATTGGAACTCAAAAATGAAAATGAAAAACCACACAAAGGCACACTTCTCTTAGACTTTTTTATCAAACACATGATGTTCAACAATTTTCTTTCACACAATTAAACTTCTAGTATAGACCTATGGAATTGATGACATTATGGAATTACACATGACTTGACAACATGTCTAAGGATTATAAAAGCAAAGCTAATCAACAAAACAACACAAGAAACTGAACATAAATTGAATCAAGACTTAAGAACACATAAAAGTTTGTGGCACACTCATTAGAACACCTAAACACAAGATTTTTGGATGGTTCAAGTAGATTGAAGGTGTTTGAATCGTTTAAACTCAAAAACAACTACAAATAATCAGTACAATACAACAAGACATGTAAAAACAGTAAGGAATCAACACGGAAATGCAGAAAAGTGGTGAAGGATGCAAGAACTTATCTCTTGAAGACCAAAGCTCAACAAACCAAATGATATAGGAGCCTTCACGATGCTTTGCTTCCTTAATCTCCAATTGAGTTTCTGGAAGACTAGAGAAGTTTTGCACTGAACAAAGGAATGGAAGAAGGATCTTCAAGCATGCGGAAACGTTGAAGAAGGAAGATAAACGGTTGAAGAAATATGAGATGGAAGATTAAGTGTTTAAAGAAACACGAGATGGAAGATGAAGCACTTGAGGTGGAACTTCAATGGACAAGTGAACTAGGTGATGAAGGATTTATTGGTAGAGGTTGGGCCAACTACCAAGAGGTTCTTCAAGGCCTCCTTAAAGAAAATTTCACTACTTCAATCAAGCTTGTTTCTACATGTAGTGAGCACTTCTATTTATAGGCCAAAGTGTTTCAAAACCTCTCAGATAAGAACATGACAAGTGGCAACCTATGAACAGAGAGGATCCTCTCCATTGATAGAGTGCCATGTGGCAAGGAAGCATGTCCTAGCATGTGGAGCAAGCTTCCTCAATCCTAGACATCACAACTCATCTAATGACATGTTGCCATGTGGAAATCCTCTAAAAATAAACACTCCCTATCAAGTTAAGTTCAAATTATGGAATTTGAACTCCTTGATCACACCCAACATTATTTATGGGCCTCAAGACCCAACACTTACATTACATAGTCCAAAAAATACAAGGCCAAAATCAATTCTACTTGACCCAAATACAAGGTCCAAATTATTTTAAACTATTCTAAGCAATTTATACAATTTCGAGAATTTCTCCTTGATGCTCCATACTCTCCAAAGCAATCTCTCCATGGTTGAATTCAGACCCAGCAATTGATTGAAAGCCAAAACACGCTCAGATGTGCCCAATCTTTTAGAAAGCTCTTGATCTACCCTATGGCTCTTTGTCCTCTTTATTTTTGACTAAGGTGACTAGGGTATATTCCATCACTTATTGCCTAAGTTTCATGGTCTTGTAAGAGAAGACTCGTATTCACATAAGCATCTAATAGAGGACAATCTAGACCATTGACCCAAGGCTAGAAGAATGGAAGAGCAAGAAGGTTTTCAAAAGACTCTTCTCCTTTGGAGGATGGATTATTTGAAACTTCCTTTTCTTTTCTTTTCTTCTTGTCTTTGTACAAATGCAAAGAAGTAAAATAGAATTTTGGACCTTGTATTTAGGCTGTACATTGGCTAGGGTAAATAACCTGACCGTAGGACATCTACTTTGAAGCTTGGGCGCTAAGCTAGGATAAATAACCTAACTTGGGTGCCAAGCTTAGGTTAGCGTAAGCTAGGTTTAAGCCATGTGGCAACCTTTTTCAAACTGTGAACTCTCTTACTACTTCTCATGCTTCCACAAAATTCAGTTTTTACCTTTATTTGAAAAGACATAAACATTGAAAAATGAGAACAGGGTTGGGTACAAGCTATTCCATCAGCACCATGGTGGCATTAGGTCTTTAAAGTAGATTATTGAGCTTTGACTCTTTGAGGAGGAGGAGGAGGTAAGTTATAGAAACCAGGTGGAGACGAAAGCTTTTTCTTATCATCTACTTCATAATCCATGTTAAGATGTAGTGCTCGAAGTCCTCTTCATGCAAGCTTCCCTAGATTTGCATTTTGCAAATGAATGTTAAGGTAAGATAGATAGCCTCTCATCACCTCCGCAACATCTCGGTACCAAAAGAAAGCCAAAAATACCTAAAACACCTAAAAGCCTAAGGAAGGAATGCCTCAAATTGAACTAAAAATGGCATATTCCAAGGACTTGAAGCTCCAATTTTTTCTTCCATGCTTTCTTCAAGGTTTTGGACGCCTACTTTTACGGGTTGTTGGTTGGCTTTTCAAGTCCAAAATCAGAGCCAATCAAGGTAAAAAAAAAAAAAAAAAAAAAAACTAGCCACATATGCCTCTACAAAATCTTACAATTACAAGAAAAAAATGTACATTAATACAATTTAATATTCTTAAATCGTAATATTCTAACATTCAAAGTAGTAAGGTCTTCACCATTGAGACTTCGTCTTCTTCCGTTCTCTAAGCCATGGATCTTATGACTTGATGATTTCCTCCAAAGGATCCTTTAGATTGACCATATTTTCCTTATAATCCTCTAACAATAACTTCCATCTCACAAGGCCATTTTAGTTTATTGTATTATACATAACATTTATTTATGATATTACAAATAAGATTTCAAAAATAAATTGTTAAAAATAGTTAGAAGGGAATTGATGTAAACCTTAGAAGGTTGAGAAGATCGTGATCAACTTAAGAGGTGTTGGAGAAGAGAAACTATATAGATTTTGCACATTCATGAACAGAAGCGTACATTTTCATGGAGAAACCCATTTATTTTGTATTAGTTTTAACGTAAAAACAAGAGCAAACAAAGAAATGAAAGAAAAATGGATCGAGACAATAGATTGGAGAAGAACACACCACCTTTGATAAAGAATCAAAGGACAAGTGTATGAAAATTCACCTCTTAAGAAAGCTCAACATAAAAATTACAGTTAGAAAATAAAACTCGTGAGACTCTCAATTATGGACTCACAAAAAAATCTTCAATATTTAAAAGTGAGTTAAAAAATGAACTAGACTCCCTTTTATAATGGAGGAACTTGACCTAGGAGTGAAATGGACAAGAAAAATGAGTTAGTTAATCAATAGTTAACTCCGCTTAGTATGATTAGTACATCTTAATCCCTTAAAACATTCGCATGGATAGTTCTTTATATATACGAAAATGTAATGATTACACATGAAAAAAATAATGATGACTTTAGGAGAAGTCACATTGGTAATGTCTAAGAAGACTCTTGAAAGTAAACAATGATAACTTTAAAAGAAATCACATTAGCGATGTCTTAGAAAACTCTTGAAAGTTTGAAGGATAGTAAAATAGTCAAAATACCCTATATGTACATAAAAGTAACATTTAGTAGTTGAGAGGTTTTACAACACACTAAAGACTAAAAAAATACTTGTATACAAATCTTGTATTCTTATTCTTCAAAGCTATGAGTCTTCCTCTTCCTCTTGTTATTCTTCTTTAGAATTTTCCTTGATTTCATTTTATTTGTTCTTTGTCATGTTTGTTATTTCTATACCTCTTAATTCTCCTTTTCTTTCTTCATCAAGTTTTTCTTCATGAGAGGAAAATTCACTTTTGGAATTATGGTTATAATTGTGGCTTCACATCATCAATAGGATTCGGACATTCAAGACTCGAAAGCTTAATAGTTATCCAATACAAAAAAGGCAGATCTAATTTCTGCAGTGAAAACTAAGTATCAAGTTCATTATAAATTTAAGCTTGAAGCATAGCTTTACCAAAGTCATGTTCGTGTCCATTAACACTTAGTATACGTAACCACTCAATACCCATTCACTCTTGAAAATTAAAACATGAAATTCATCAAGACTGCTATATACTTATTAAATTCATTGATTTTCAATAAATGGATGTTGTAGTGCATAACAGAAAAGCAACCCAAACATTCTAAATAAGCGACGACGCTGTCAAATCCAAGGTTAAAATTTTGACACTTTTAATTGGGGCTACGTTTCACTGTTTTAGAAGTAACATTTGCATTTTGCAATACAAACACGGGAAATATTTCAGTCCACAAATATGCATACAAAGGCTGTTAGGCCTAGACATAGAAAATAAAAATCTCTCTCCCTCGTACTATATGTTAATTAGCCCATGGCATATTTCTGGGTCCAGCTTCTTGCGGTTGACTCATACTTGTTCCTGTCTGTCTTGTACATGTGGGCAATTTCAGGGACCAAAGGATCGTCAGGATTTGGATCCGTTAACAGGGAACAAATTGAAAGCAACACCTAAAATGTCAAAGATAAACAAAGTAAGCAACGATACCAAAATAATTATTTTGAACTCGCTAACCACCTGCATGTGATTAGCTCAAAACCTGTCACACGAACTTCATGCAAAACAGCAAATTTAATTTCAACTACAACAGTGAAAATCAAGATTTATATGGACCAGAAGAAGACATTTAACTTCAAGACAGAAGATTATATACAGAAAGAGACTAGTACTAGTGTTGGGTAGTTGAACAAGGATGGCCATGAACCAGTTTGGTCAAGATGATCCAGCTGTTATGTTGAACTGAATGATAAGCAGTTAAACCAGGACCTGCCTCGTTGAAACAGTCTGAATCAACGTGATCTAGCTAGGCTAAAATATGCTTTAATTGTAAAACTAAGGATGAGAGCAGGTCCACTTTATAGTGTGTAATAAGTTGAGCTTGACCACCATCTCACCTTAACTTTTAGTTAATGTTTTTTATATTTAATATTTTCTACTTGATATTATAAAAAACTTACTAACATCATCTCAAGGGATGGACAGTAAATGTTTCCTTATAAGAATATCACTTTATTAATTAAAAATTAAAATTATATTTAAATAGTGTTAAGTTTATCACAGTTTGATTAATAAATTATCAAAGTAATTGTTATAAAGTAAGAAGTAAATCCTATATAATTAGAAATATTTATTATTAGGAATATTTTTATTTATTTTCATATCATATCTTTATTATTAGAGTTACCAAATTACTTTTATTTAATGTATTGACTTCTTTTCCTCAATATAAATGGAGGATTTGTATTTCAGCTCAATGTTTCTCCATTCCTTATACTTTAACACTGTATCTAGAGTCTTTTTCAAAAGCGCATCAGCCCAATAGACTTAATGCCTCTAGAGGACTTGTTTAAGCAAACTTTCTCCCAAGTTCATTTTCACTATTTTTGACACCCTCCCCCAAAGTTCTTTTCCTCTAGCTTTTTAGAAGAAAAAAAAGTCTTCCAGTGCCACATCAACTTTCTAAATAGATTCCCCCAAACATATTGTTAGTATTAAAAAGATGGATAGGTCTAACTATTCTACTTTCATTGATGAGTCACTTGTTACTCCTATATTCCGGGCTAATCCATCTTGATGTATGACACGCCAATCCTTTAGAAGCACCGTTTCAGTGATACACTAGTAATGTATTGATGTCTGAGTTATTAGGAATTTGGTAATAGTTCTCTTTTTTCTTCTTTTACTATAGTTACCAATTTGCTTTTGCCTTTTATAATTGTTGCCAACAGTTCACAAACACAACCATGCAACTATGATATGTGAAATCCTTTCCCTATTGTTATCCTTTTTGGTTTTAAATATTTTGTTATCTTTATTGATAATTATTGGAGATGTACTTGGCTTTGGTTAATGAAGAATCACTAGAAGATTTATTTTTTTTAGCTTTCAGACGTTTTTTAATGAAATCAAAACACAATTTGGTGTATTCATATTGTTATTCATAGTGACGATACTCACGAATATTAGTTTTCATATTGATTATACTCATGAATATTAGTCTAACCAATTTTAGCATTTCACCAAACTCAATTTAGCAAGACATGAAATTCAATGGTATCCTTAACTAAACACAACAAAAAAATAAAAAATAAAAATAAAAAAAAAAACTTCTTCCTGAAACTACTTAAGCACTTTTTATTCACAACCATTTTTCCTCACCATTTTTGGAAAGATGTTATCCTTACATCATGTCTCATTAATTGGTTGTCATAATCTGTTCTTAATGATCGGTATCCCTACTATGTCCTTTTCCTCATTCTCATCTATACAACCTTCCTCTACATGTATTTTGGTTCCATATACTTTGTACATAACCTTATACCTAGTCAAGATAAACTTTTTTCTTAATCATTCAAATGTGTCTTTGTGGTGTATCATCACTCTCAAAAAGGATATTGATGTTTCTCTCCTGATTTTATAGGTATTGTTTGTCCACTGACTTTTTGACTTTTTTTTCTATTACTCTATTCCATATGATACAACTATACATTCTAATAATGACATGTGTAGCCACCTTCTCACCACTGCCAATCCTTTTTCGTTAGCACCAAATGACTATGCCATAACTCGGATGTTTCTCCCACACCACTTTAAGTATATCAACATCATTCATAGCCTATTGATATTCTAACATGAGACCCATCTTCGATATATAATGATATAGTAGAGGTCATCCCAAATCCTTCCCAAGGCCACCTTCCCTGTTGGAAATAGTTCCATCTTAAAATGATTGAGCTATTGCTAGTATAAAATGTAGACATTCTACCCATAACCTTTCTCCTCATTGAATAAAGCTTTATTATCTTAGGTTTACTTCGTACATTCTTAGAAATATGGTTTGCACTCACTTATACATTAAATTTAACTCAGATACTTGCTTAAGCTGAGAAATGGATATCTCAAACATGAGACTAGATATTTGTGAATGGTCTGATAGTAGTCTAAAAACAAGTGACACAATATGCTCAACAAACCTCACTAGGATAAACCTGGTTATCATACTATGAAAGTGAATTTAAACCTAACTCGACCTCACAAACTAACTTGTAAAGTGAAGTTTGTACACCTATATACAACAATTTGACCATATATTTAATTGATGTGAGATTTTCAATATTTTTAATAAAACAAAAACAAAAACACATTTCAAAACACCTTATAAATGAACAAACCTATCTTCGGAATGGTTAGTGAAGTTTGTACACCTATATACAACAATTTAACCATATATTTAATTGATGTGAGATTTTCAACATTTTTAATGAAAGAAAAACAAAAACACATTTCAAAACACCTTATAAATGAACAAACCTACCTTTGAAATGGTTAGAGCAGGGCTCCACTGCTCCTTCAATATATCAAGGCAGATGCTTCCATTGCTATTTATGTTTGGGTGGAATACTTTCGTCCTAAATGCAACCTGAAAGATCCATCACCATACATATAAGTATGCACTAGAGAACAAATTATATGATGTTGATGACAACATACTACACATGTTCAAATGTACAAAAGGAATTTCGTAGTAAAAAATATTTCACCTAACCATGAAATACTAAATTAGCATTTTCAAAATAGTACATGCATAAATTTTATAAATTTTGAGGAAATGAAACAAAATAAGGGAAACACGTTCCATCATTTTTTAAAATAAACTTCATAACAATTCAAAATAGGTAACATATAAAACAATACATAAAGTAGACTCCTAAGTGATATACAAACCTTCGGTGGCTTGAAGGGATAATCTGGAGGGAAATGAATAGTCACTAGGAAAACACCTCCAGCATAAGGACTGTCTGGAGGACCCATAATAGTGGCTTGCCAATGAAACATGTCTTCAGCAACAGGACCTACAATGTTCGGACGTAGCACATTTCTTTTTTATTAAAATAGTGTATAAACACCTAAATGATAGTGCAACGAAATGAAAACGTGAAAATGTTAGTACCTAACAGTTTTATCCAATTATGTTTATCATCCAAAGACTCTATTAATCTTTTGCTTGTTCAGCAAACTCTTAAGTAGCCAATCAGATTTTATATAAGAGTTTAAATTATGACAACTATAATTTTACTTTTATTTTTTCAAAAGAATATCAAAGTAAAGAATATTTATTAGAATTAAGACCTTACTAACCTTACCCTCCAAATGATACTTTTACAATTGAAAAACTCAACATGTCACTCTTTGATTCGAGAACTTGATGACAAACCAACAAGGAACATGATCACGTTTGGAGCACACTCCACTAACATGTAAATTTCAACTAGCTACAGCTTCCTTCATTGCATAATTTTGTCATAAAACAAAACAGCAGCCAATAGATGCAGGAATTAATATTAACAGGAAATATTGAATACTGAATGAGATTTAAAACAATCATAAGGAGTGGTTGGGGAATATGTATCATATTCCCAGAACCTTGAAACATATGAAACAAACAACTGGTTTTGGTCCATATAGAAAATCAATTCAATATTCACACAAACCCCCGATTATTTCTCCTTCAGCATCATCATCCCACAATAAGTTCGCAGCTCATCACTGCAACACGTAACCAACCAAACACTGCTTTAATCTAAAACCAGCCCAGCCCAGACCAATCTCAAACAACATCCGCGATAACCAATTAAGCAAATCTCAACTAAAAACCAAACACAACTTTTAGTTGTAATTTTACAATATAGAAAAAAAAAATTCTACTAGATAAAAGGAATCAGTTTCTTCCTGACCAAACATAAATCTAAAACCATTAAGGCCAAACAAACACCAAATAATTGAACAAAAAACTAAAAACAAAAGGCAAAACATAAAAAAATGGGAGAAATATATACCGGCACTGCAAGAAGTTGGAGGATCCTTCTGCAAATCCTTAAGCTCCTTCAAAATTCGCTTCGACGCCATCGCGAAAACCTAAAGCAGATTGAAACAACAAATCGTATCAGATCAAAACGCAAAAACACGCGTGCTAAGAACATAGCATCGTACAAATATTTGCATACCTATAGAAAAAGCAAGAGAGATCCTCCTTCGGATTTGCAACGAATAACCCGAACAAGAGAGAGAGGGAGAGCGCGAGAAAAGGTGCGAGCAAGAATTGGAGAATGAGACGAGTTTTTATATAAATAAATAAATACCGTGTGTTCAGAATCGATTCACTTCTATGTGATTGGGTCTGTCTTATTTTTCTATGGTTCCAGATATTAATTATTGCTCCTATTTTATTTAAATTATTTATTGATTTCCAGAATGTCTCGTCATTGAGGGATCCTGTCGAGGGTCCTCCTGAAGGCATCCTGAAATGAGATTAACTGCATCTTTGAAAAGATTTTAAGTTTTTAGCCAATTTATTTAAATTTGCATACAATACAGTCATTTTTTTAATTTACTTTCAAGTGTAAAAATCTTTGTTATAATTTTAAATCACTGTTATTAAATTATTTAATAAATTTTTAATTAAATTAACCTCACTTAAGTTGAGGGTAAATGCGTTGCAGGATTTAATTCAATATAAGTACCTGGAATGGCTTTTATATATTTTTACATAAAACTTAATTTATAGGCTTTTAATTTTTATTTGTGTGCCAAGTGGATGGTGGCATTCGTGGAGCATAACTCCGCGTTATTTCTACGAAATACAAATGTGACCGCTCCAACTATAGGATAGCTGTTTATTTGTCTTTTTTAATTTTAATTTTTTATGTTTGGGCTTATTTTGTTAGAGCTCCCGGAAGAAGTTGAACTTTCGCCCCTACCTTATTTACAAGCAAAAAGTTCTGGGGTTGCTATCCACTTTTAGTTATCTAATCTAAAAATTATTGAATTTCATTATCTTTAAAATGATTAAATTTCATATCTTTAAAAATTTGTAATGCAGTTACATATAAATTCAAAATAAAATGATCAGTGACTTCCTTTAGTATTTAATCTAGTCCATTTATGATCTACAGTACTAAAATAATTCTATTATCTTTTTTTTTTTTGAGAAACTTCTTGAAACTTTTGTAAAAATATTTTAAAAATATTTTGTGAAAACAATTTTTGATAGAAAAAACAAGTAATCATCGTATCAATTAGCGTGCATGGCAATGTTAGAGAA
>Ga0209700_104355_pt1 | contig 25635 bp, 14 predicted proteins | sample SiratroredBW_FD_187528 | JGI IMG/M metagenome (GOLD analysis project Ga0209700, IMG submission 187528) | Root nodule microbial communities of legume samples collected from California, USA - Siratro red BW (SPAdes) (version 2) | ecosystem: Host-associated > Plants > Roots > Nodule | place: USA...
TCGTATTATTGAAATGATTGACGATAATCATTTATTGTTGTGACGACAAGTATTTTGTATTGCCATATTTTGTTTATTTTGATTTGCGCAATTAATGTTATGACATAATTTTGAGACGTTTTGGACCCAGTCTCAAATTGTTATTGTGGTAAGATTGTTTTGATCTTATATATAGCATCTGGGGCGGATGATTGGGACATGTGTATAAATATTTCACATTCATAAAGGTCATTGTGATGTAGGTGTTTTGTTTCTGTATGATGTTATTACTCCTTCGAGTATGATTTTCTGCAGTGATGAGATACTTACTATTTTATTGGACCTTGTGATTGAATATACTTTGGCATTTTGTTGTGGCCACATATTGTGAATTGATCTGGATAATTGATTGTTATTGTGATTTAATTTATGTTGTCCAAGTGGGAGAATGTTAGATTAATTAATCCTTGTGGACATACATAAATTAAAATAATTGATCTAGATTTATTAAAGTATTATTATGGATTATGGGATGTGAATATTATGTGATATGGACAGGCTGATAATAGGTGGACTTAGTCCTATGTTAATTATATTAATAAAGAAGGGTCCTTACAGTTAACCAAATATTAGTTTTTTTCTACCCTATTAAAGAGAAAAATAAAACAGTATTTTGTACGCTGCCTAATTCTCGTGGTTTAACATCGTAAACACCCTTCTATGCTCTTTTATTCTCTATTGTGTTTTTTCAAGATATGGTCTTACTCGATTATATTAAGAGGAATTCAATCTTCTTTGATCAATAACTACAATGACATTATCTTCAGTTCCAGGTAAGTATTTGATTTAATATTAAATATATAATTATACTTGACATATATTAATTGGACTGAATATAATAAATATTAAAAGATAAATCTTTTACGGACACTCGAATGAAATTATCTCAAACATGACGTCATCTCTTCTAAAAGGTAGATGAAGCTCAACTAAATTGTCAAACTGTAGAGGATAATGAAAAAGCTTCACCCTACGCCTAAAATACTTGAAATACAGACTCTCAATGTTACCTAGTCCTATAAAGACCATCTCAAGAAAATCTGTGAATTCAAAGTGCACTGTCACATAAGCCTTCACTCTCACAATGTTTGGCCAAGTTCTAAGTGTCATAACATCTGAGATAAAATCATAATCGCGATCACTTTCTATGAAGAGCTCGCAGTGCCAGTTGTCATAGAAGACTTGGATATGTCGAGAGTTAAGCACAACCTTCATCTCATCTGGACCAAAGAACTTTGGGCTATGGGAAAACGGGTTCAAGAGCCGGAGATTCGGATATAAGCTTGCAAAGATTAGAGAGGGGGAGGCATGATTTTACACGTAGGTGCATAGTCTTGAGATTAGGGAGACCAACAAATGAAGGAATGAAGAGATGAAAGGGGCCTTGGATATTCAAGGTGACAAGTGTGGAGCAAGTGAACAAGGTATAGAAGGATAGCCTCTTTGCATGGACCTTACAGAAAGAGATATTGAGGTTTTCAACTTTCTTTGCTACCACTCCAGATACCCATTTATTCACGTACTGTGAGCAACAAACATCATCGCTGTCACATTGGAGATGAAAGGATGTGATCTTTGTTGCGGTGTGTGAGGTCAAGAAGTTATGAGGGTGGAAGTGGTGTTGGATGATTGGTTTGGAGCAGTGAATGCGGAGAGATGGAAGCATGGAATGTAGAAGAGCCCATCTTCTTGAGACCAAGGATGTACCAATGGCTTCCTTCGTTGTAAGGAAGGAAAGGATATGATACAAAACACATCTGCAACTGGCTGATTCTATCTTCTTCTGCTTCTCTCTTCCTCTTAGCCATTGCTCCCACCAATTTTAGGGTTTTGGGAAACCTACTTGCTTCTTACGAAGGCACTGTTAAACCCAAAGGCCCAACATTATTATTTTCTGGTATTTTATTTAAAGATATTGAAAAAAAAATAAAAGATTACAAAATATTTAAAATATATAACGGTCAAATAAAAATAGGTAACAGGATCTTGACTAGAGATAGAATAAAAATGGAATATATCCTAATTCAATTCTGTGTGAAGAGAGAAAAAAGGTAGAAATTTTTATTAAATTTTCAGTTTGTAATATATTATTTTGCAGTGTTTTTTTTTCAGTTTAATTAGGTGTGGAATTAGTTTTTATAGTTAGATCATTCATTTATATTTTAAAATAAATTAAAGATAAAATAAACATCAATATGTGACTTTTTACTAAAGGAGTGTTATTTTGTTTAAAATTTACCAAAATAATTAAATTTTCAAAAATTATATAAATGGAGACTTTAAAATAATGAAATTATGTTGTTCTTTTCATGCACTATAGTTTTAGATCAACAGAAAACTCGTACTTTAAAAACACTGCTTTAATTATTTTTTTACGAACAACATGCTTTGTGAAAATGATTTTATTTTATTTTATACCACTTCTTTTTAATTTTAACCTTTTTACATTTTATGTCTCGTAAAATTGTATGCAAACATTTTTAAATTTTTTTAATAATTTGATTAATGGTTTTTTTAAAATTTTTGATTTTATTTGAATATTTTTGATTTTGAGATATTTTTTTAATAATTTGATTAATAACTTAAAATTAAAGATTTATATATTTTTTTTACTTTTTAAATTTTTTTTCTTTTCTTAACTTTTTATATAAATATTTTTGTTTTCAATTTTTTTGTTGGATAATTTGATTATTAAGATTGTTACGTGATTCTTTGACTAGTATATTTTTATTCATACTTAAAGTATTTAACCTTAACATTATATAATTAAAAACAAATCTATTGTTTTAAATTAGATTTATTAAATAATAATTGATTGGACCTTAATTGAGATTATTGGTTAAATTTGGATCTTAAGTATATTTTCTTATTTTCATTGTTTCTAATTATTTGCATAGATTCTACGAGTTCTAAATCTAATCAAATCTTTTGCAAAGATATTCTTTAGATTTTCTATAAAGATAATCCTCTACAATTCTTACTTTATTTAAAGAATATCTGAAATAGAATTTGGAAACAAAATATTTGAAAAAAAATTGGAAGGTAAAAAATCTAGAGCATTATTGGAAATAATATATTTGTAAAATTAATCTTTGATAGATAAAGAAACATTTGTTAATCGCAAGGAAATCTGAGAATTAAATCTAAGTTAATTTCTCGAAGAAAAAGAGATCATGAATAGAGATTGGAGAATGCAAGGACATATTGCTACATAGCATAAACTCTAGTTTTATTTTATTTTGTAATTCTTATGTTGTAGTCATCCTCATGGAAAACTAAACTCATTTGGATTTATTCGCTTGTAATTTCGCATTGAATTATGAGGTTTTTGTTTAATCAAGTTTTGTTGTTTACATTATCTATAAAAGTTGTGCTTTATAGTTGGTCTTTTTGAAATAGGTTTTTGGAAAAATATTTGTTTTTGAATGTTGGTTGAGAATTCCATTGTTTTTCCTTAATTAGAGTTTTTGGTTAATTTGGTTAGTCTTAATCAATTTCTTGTGCGCTTGGTTAAGAGATAAAATATATACATATCATTGAGTGTACACTTGGATACGAGGTGAGACATTGAATATATTAATATACGTTTGTTATGCTAATAAGATTTTGTTGAACTTAATTGACAATTGTTTGATTGAGTTCAAGTTTGTGAGGATAATTGAAGGATTATAATATTAAGAAAACCAACGAAGAATTTGATGTGAAATAACTTGGGAGACAACCTATTTTTTTATTATTTTTAAATAATCTATTTTAATATCCTACACAACAATCTTCAAACCCCATCTTTAATTTACTGTTATTATTAACTTTGGTCATTTGAGATAAGTTTTGAATATTGATGAACCGAGTTTACTAGTTGGGAGACGACTTGGGATAATTTTCCTTATCTATACTATCGTCTTTTTAATGTTAGATTGTCTACCACATTGAAATTGTTTTAATTTGCTAGTGAAACGATTGCGATCATTCTTATTTAATATATATATATATATATATATATATATATATATATATATATATATATATATATAAATATATATATATATATATATATATATATATTTTGAAAAAAATATATACAATAATCTAATATTAATTTTAATTTATTAATCAAATAATTAGAAACAACTTTTAAAATAAAAAATATTTATCTAAAATAAAATAAGTTTCAATATAAAAAAATTGAAAAAAGTAAAGTCGTATCTCTCAAAACTTAAAAAAAAAATTCGTATTTTCATATCATAATCTCTACTTAAATGTATTTGTCGTATTTTGAATGTGATTTTACTTTGAATTTATGTTTTCAAAACATGAGCTACTTATTTGTATAATTTTTAAAAAAAATTGTCTATTTTGATAAATTGAAAAAGTCACCCGTTTACAAAACTTACCTCTACCAATCTATCACACATGCTCCAAACCCTACTTGATATCTTGTAGCAAAGGAATAAGTGACTAGTCATTTCCTCCTTCTCCTTACACAATACATACATTATATCATCAAACATTATACCCATACACCTAAGGCTCTCCTTTGTTGCCATCCTATCTAACATTACCCTCTTAGCAAAGAGTTTTGGTGATGGGAGAGTCTTTCCCTACCATGATTATTTTGCAATTTTATGTATGTTGATTTGACTGTGTCTCATCATCTAACCATACTCAGGTATCCTCTCTAGGCAATATGTGGTTGGTATTGTGTTATATCTTTCATGAAATCTTGTAATTGAGATCTTTTCCATCAAAATCATTTCCTTCTCCACTTTAAATTCCACTCTCATCTATAGCCTTTTCCACTTCCCTAACTTTTTTTATTAGTGCTTTCTTACTAATCCAGTTCATATAAAGCCTAAGATAATTTTCTATGAGGGATGTCTCTCCTATCCATTTATCTTCTCAAAATAATATCTTAGCGCTTGAACCTACTCGCCACTACACATTTTTGTCAAACCACACCTTCCATTCTGCCCATAATCCATACTTTGTACTGGTCCTATCATTCAAAGTTCTCCAAGAATAGTATTTTGATTCCAAAATGTCCTTTCATAAAATGTGTTCTTCCACACCTAGTCTCTATTTTCAGTTAGTCAATAGCACTATGTTAAATAATTTAATATCTTTGATTCTTAACCCTCCATCATCCTTTTCTTCCTTTTCCTTACAAAGAGTTGTCCATTTAATTTAAACTATTTTCCTACCCATTGTCACCCCAAAAAAAAATTTCTTTATATTTTTTAATGATACTGCTAATATAAGTGGGCATGTTGAAAATAAATAAATAAATAATATAATGGTAAGTCGTGATACCAGACTTAATTAAGAAAACAAGTATAGCAAATTTAAGAATCTACATTTCCATTTAGTTAATTTTTTTCCTAATTTTGCTCACCATTCCTTGTCAGAATATCCATGTCCTTGGACCCCATCCCCCCATAGGGATTCCTAAGTATTTGAAAGAAACAATCATTACATTTTGAATTCAATTTGTAGTTCATCTAGTTGTACCCCCACAAATCCCATCTTACTGTTTTTTTAAGAAATGTATCTTAAAGTTCAAAACATCTAAAAATATCTTTTATGGCCAATATATTCTAAAAACTTAATTCGCATAGGAACAGAGTGTCATCAGCTAACTATTGCCAACTTTTAGGCCTTTTACGATATGCTTAACAGTTATCAGTCTCACCATCCTAAATAGGTCAGGAAGAGGGTAATCGGATCTCTATGTCTAAGTCATTTTCTCGATTGAAATTCTTGAGTTGGGCTTCTATACACCGTATCATCGATAGTAGAGAATTTTAGACACCCTTTAATCAATTTGATCTATTTACTATCAACTAGTTTACCCATCATATAATAAAGAAATTTCTAATTTACAGAATAGTATGTTTTTTCAAAATCTACTTTAATGTCCATCCCACTTTTCTTTTTTCGTGTAATCTCTCAAACCAGTTCATTGACAATATAGAATATTAAGGAGTTTCTTTGGTCTATTAAACATATATATATATATATATATATATATATATATATATATATATATATTATAATATAAAGATTTCATTTTAATCATGACTTATTATAAATAGAAAACAAAACAAAATTGAATGTACAATAAGAATTTTTATGATATACTAAATATATATTTTGTTAAGAGGGAAAATATACTTACATTAAACAAAACCATTATATATAAAGGTAAAACACACAGTACAACCTGATAAGCTCCATCCAATCCAAATTTAATATCCACATAAAGCAATATTTCCCAACACCATTCCTCATTATGTTATTATGCTTTTCTTGAGTTGATACTATTGTAATGGACCATCCATTAAATCATGAATAGAATGACCAGAAAAGTTGTCAGTATATATTTTTTTTCATTACTTCAGGATCTTGACCTCGAATTCAAGAAAATTATTGTGTTCTTGTTAATTTCCTCTCTCAAACATTTTACATCAGCAACAAAAACAAAAATTTATGATTTCTTGTTCAGTTTTTAATATATGATTCATTGACACTAAGGAACATTTGTAATCTGCTACAAAGGATCAGTTGACGCTTCACTGTATTCTAATTCTTTATTAATTTGGACATGAAACACGTACAATACATATTGAAGCCAAGGCACGTTTTAACCTACAAAACCAGTTCATTGAATCTAAACCAAGATTCAACATTTTTATTTCTAAGTGTGTGAATATATTCCCCTTTTATTCAACAAAATAACCATCTCATATACATGAGTGATGATTCCATCCTTATTAAGCTAAAAGAAAAGGAAAGAAAGGGTAAGCTATATATATATATATATATATATATATATATATAGATAGATAGATATAGATAGTGAATGGTCATGCATCAGACCAGTGAATGTTTAATCCACCCCAGTCACTTTTTGGAACACCCAAAGCCTTCCAAACTGCTTTAGAGGCATCAACAACATTGTTGGGGCATGGAAGCTGGAAATCATGTTGAGCATCACACCCTCTTCTGGAATCACACTCATCAACAACAAGTGCATGGACCCTTCTTCCATTTTCAAAGATGGTGATGTTCTGATGACACCTTTTTTTGTTATTGAACCATCCAGTTGATAATGCCACAACTGGAGTGTTGTCTGAGTGAAACTTGTTGTCACATTCTGAAGGGCCTCCTCCATCCCCACCTTTCTCAAAGCTATTCAGTGTTAGGATTGCCTTTGTGTGGTGAGTGACAGGTGGAGAACACTGGAATGTGGGGTAAAACCTCCCCCTTCTGCAACACTCAGACTCATTCTCTCTATTGCATTTTCTTGGAGGAGGCTTTTCTCCCCTTATTCTTCCACTAGGCCTGCAGGTAGCACCTTCAGTGTCCAACCACAAGCTTGCTACAAGAATTAGAAGCAAGAGAATGACATGAACAGAAGTTGCACCACTTTTGATCTTCATCAATTCTCTTTCTACTTTTTCTCACAATGGTGATGTGTAAATCAGCAAGGGTATTTATAGAGACACACCAAGCTCAAATGATGTAATCCCCTAGTCAATCTAACAAGTTCTTTATTACATGTACAATCCAATGAACATTGTTATTTGTCACCACGTAATCCTTGTTCATGATTGTGTCGCCAATCATATGCAATTTAGTTTTACTAAGTAACATTGATTTAACCTCCCGTTGCTAATCTTAATCTTGTATTTCTCTAGGGAAGGATCTCTTTCCCAAGAAAAGGACATTATGAGTGGGTTGGCAGCAAATTATAAGTTCCAAGATTGCTTGAAGAACTAGCCACTTAAAACCAATGAAAAAAACTAACTATTGGAGGTTCAAGTCGATTAAAAATAAAGTATTTATAATATATAAGTATAAGTAATTTTCACATTATAAGTCAGTTATGTCAAGAAGAGTTAAATTTAAATTTATTTTCTATCATAATATCAGAAATTATTTACTAAAATATGTTAAACTTACCGTATCTTTATTATCGAATTAATAACCAACTATAAATACATAATCTCAGAATTAACTTATAATTCATAATTATGTTCGAATATTTAGTGATCTGTTATTTAATGGTATAAACTGCATGACTTAATGTTCATATACATATATACTGTTGGAAAGGTGTAATTGGAATTTTGTAATTAAAGACGGCAGCATCAAATTCACCACTTTTTTGTTGGCTTGAAAGCCCTAGAAGATTAACTAAAATCGTTTGACTGAAGGGATCGAATAGTATCAGGTTGACAAAATGGGTGTGCTTACAAGGGAACCAAACAATTTGTTCTTATTTATTTTGTAATTGTTAATATTAATAATGATATGGGTGTTTGTGGTTTAATTATTTTCAATTTCTTTATTAAATAATTTTCTGAGCTAAAATTAAATATGGTTTCGGTTAGTTTGATTTTTAATTTAATATAAATTTTGGACAAAATTAAATAAATGTTTTATGTTGTCTCTTAATATAAAATGTTTTTTTTTAAAAAAAAAAAAACTGTAAGACACTTTCTAAAAAAATTAAATAGTTTACAGTGAAAATTTGTTAAATAGAGAAATAATTGTTTTATTATTATTATTATATTTATAATTTTTATTTTTATTGTATTAATAAATAAATTACATAAAATATTATAATTAAAAACTATCATACAAAATTATTATTACATTTTCAAGTATAATATATTATAACTAAAATATATTAAATTGTAAAATAGTATTTAAGACAGATATTTATATTTATAGTTATTTAATATATATATATATATATATATATATACATCTATATATATATTATTATATTTAATAATAAATATTTTAATTTGATTTTTTTTATTTTTTATTTTAGATTCGAAATCACAACACATTGTTTCAGTTAATTTTAATAAAATAAGTTAATTTTAATTGGTTTCAGTTAATTTTTGCACTTTATCACTGTTTGTAACTTGTTTATATTCGAATAAATGGAAAATAAGAAGACAGTTGTAACTGAATAAGATTTTTCTCCGCTCAAACCTTAACCTAATAACAAGTGCAAAACATTTATGCAAAAATTTCTCATTTTTTTTAGATTTTTGTATAAATAAAAATTAAAATACCCTTATTAGATTTTTTTTAGATGACTTCTTTTAAATTAATGACTATTACAAGTTAAAATGTTACCCTAGCAATGGCAATAAGAACATTTCATTTATTAGACAAGATACTAAGTGCCGGATACGGCAGGTAGAAGATGTTGAAGAGAAGTATGCAACAAGCTACTCTTCTTAATATTTTAGTACTTTAATCTGAATAGAATCTTAATTTAGATTTCTAGAATTCTTGTTATCCGATTTGTTTATTCATGCAAGATCATTAAACTAACTTTTAGCTTTAAGAAATGTATCAAGTTATAAATAGTCTTTTTTACAGTGCCACTAATTTGATCTCATTATCCAAGCAAAACACAGCCAACACGATAAGCATATATACTACTGATGTAAAAGAATAATGACGTGAATGTATCAGGATTCCAACGTAATATACTAAATTTCATTGAACACCATTAATAAAAAGAAAAAAGAAACAACTTGGTTTGCAAGGTGGTGTGCTTTGAGCAACAAATAGTCCTGCAGTACCATGGTGGGTATGCTTGTAAATGATTTCCTTGATATGAAAACTTCTATATATACCCTTTAAAATCCCCATCCATGCACCAAACATTCACAAACAAAGGAGCATACACAAAAAATGAAGAGTGTTTTCACAAAATCATGCTCTTTGGCACTACTTTTTCTGCTACTAACAAGTTGCATGCATTGTGAAGCACAGCAGTGTCGTCCAAGTGGAAGAATCAAAGGGAGAAAGGCTCCTCCAGGACAATGCAACCAAGAGAATGATTCTGACTGCTGCAAACAAGGCAAAATGTACACAACGTATGAATGTTCTCCAGAAGTGAGTGGTCACACAAAGGCATATCTAACCCTTAACAGCTTTGAGAAGAATGGAGATGGGGGTGGCCCTTCAGAATGTGACAACCAGTACCATTCTGATGACACACCAATAGTTGCACTCTCCACTGGATGGTTCAATCACAAGAGCAGGTGCCACAAGAAAATCACCATCCACGGCAATGGCAGGAGTGTGGATGCCATGGTGGTTGATGAGTGTGACTCCACCATGGGGTGTGATGCAGACCATGATTATCAACCTCCTTGTCCCAACAACATTGTTGATGCCTCAAAGGCTGTGTGGGAAGCCTTGGCTGTGCCTCATGACCAGTGGGGTGGATTACAAATTACTTGGTCTGATGCTTAATGCACTTAATTAAGCAATATTATAGTGTCTTTCCTTCTATATGTGTTTGCAGAAAACTATAATTTGGTCATGTATTACTACTATGTTATAAATTTACCAGTTTAAAACCTTATTAGATATATATAAAATTGCAGTGTTGTCTAGTTAAAATATATAAAATTGCAGTGTTGTCTAGTTAAAAAAATTTAATTAAATAGAAGCATAAAAGAATTGTTTCAATCCTTATCAACACAAAGTTTTATAGGATGTTTTGTAAAAAATATTCCTATAATTGTTAGAATATTATTATCAGAAAAACAAATTGTAGAATATCAGAGATAATCAAGGGAATATCCGAGAATATTAGTAAGAATAGAATATCAGAGATAATCAAGGGAGTATCAAAGAATATCATTAGAATATCAAAAAATATCAAATGTATTTATTTAGAATAATTTCTATATTTAGTTCCCTAGAATTTTATATTAAAGTGAGCTATTGTGAATAAAAAGAGTACTTTCAAGAAAAACTTTCTTCCATATTATCATATTTTTTATTCATTTTTGTTCATAGTTATCATATCCTTGTTTAACATTTCCTAACCTTCCATACCATCGTAAGATAGTATCAGAGTGGTGTTAGATCTTGGAAACTCAGAAACCAACATCATTGTACCATTATCCCTTACAACAAAAAAAAAAAAAAAAAAAAAAAACCAAAAATGTCACTTTCAAATGATTAAATTGGCAACAACATGAATCAAAACCAGAATATCTTTTCAACCATTACTAATGAGCAAATTTTGCAAATTGCAAATGTGCTTCGTAATGGCCTAGGGATTCAACAAACACAAGCCAATCTTGACAAGGGACAAGGATGGAGTCGCACAGAAATTGTCGGACGACATCCATCACAACGACACAAGGAAGACAAAAGCCATCTCCACTGTACTCATTGCGGAATAAGAAACACATTAAGGAGACTTGCTTCAAAATCGTGGGTTATCCCGAATGGTGGGAAGATTCCAAACCAAAAAATCGCAAGGCTGACACTGCCGTAGTCACTCATGGAGGGGAGAAAAGAGAAAAGGATACCAGCTCAAGAAAATCTGTTCAGTGAATTTTTGATTGTGGATCAACTTACACCATAACCCATGACCCTCACGATTTTGACAGTCTCTCTACACCTGTTAAAAGCCATATTGAAACAACTAGTGGAGAATTAATTGCGGTCCAAGGAGGGGGCTCAATTGTTTTTTCAGAAAAATTAAAATTATAAAATTGTCTCTATGTTCTTGCACTATCATCAAAATTACTTTATGTAAGCCAAGTTACAAAGGAGCTGAATTGTGTGGTTCTCATGTTTTCTAATTTTTTCATTTTACAGGACATTCTTACGAAGGAGATCATTAGGCGTGATACTGAACGTGAAGGTCTTTACTACGTTGATGAGGTTGTTCAAAAGGGACATGCCATGCTTGCTCATGGAACAGTTACAAGGAAACTCTGGTTATGGCATAGATGTTTGGGACATCCTTCATTTGGGTACCTTAAGATTTTATTTCCTAGTTTATTTACTAGTAACACTGAGCTCATCAAATGTGAAACTTGTACACAGGCAAAGAATCATAGAGTTACTTTTCCTCTTAATAACAATAGAGTCAATTTTGTTTTTTCATTAGTACACTGTGATGTGTAGGGCCCAGCTCCTAATTCCCACAATAATCAGTTTTAGTATTTTTTATTATTTGTGGACAATTTCTCTTGCATGACATAGGTATATTTTCTAAAACACAAATATGAAGTACCTGATAAGTTCTATGCATTCTATCAAATGATTCACACTCAGTTTGACAAGAAAATCCAAGTACTTAGATCAAATAATGGTGGAGAATTTGTTAATAAATCAATGCAGGAATTTTTCAGAGAAAATAGCTTAATCCATCAAACTTCCTGTCCAAACACACCCCAACATAATGGTGTAGCAGAATGAAAAAATCGTAAGTTACTAGAGATTACTCGAGCCATGATTTTTGATGCACAAGTTCTTACACGTTTTTGGCCCGAAGCTGTCGCTACCTCGGCCTATCTTCTGAACAGGCTACCCTCCAAGACCCTTAACCACAAAACACCCCTACAGATCCTAGCTACTCAAGCTGATCTCCCTCATGTCCAAATGTTGGGTATGCTACACATCAAAAGGGGTATCGATGTTACAACTCAATCACTCACCGTGTACATATGACTATGAATTGTGATTTTTTAGAATCAGAATATTTCTTTAGTAGCCAACTTGATGGGCAGGGGGAGAAAAGTAGTGAACCACCAAGTTGGTTAAGTAACCTTAGTTGCCAAGAAACTGTTCCAAAAGAGCAAGTAGATGGAGCCAACGAGCATGTCTCTATCAACGTAGGAGGGACCAACACAACCAATGAGGATCCTTCTGAGAATGTCCAACAAGAGGTAAGTGATCTTCACTCTACTGAACTGTCACCTGTTATGAATGAAGTCACTAACATTGACAGTTTAGCACCAGAACCAGAACCAGAGCCAGAGCCTTTCACAGTTCCGCCAAGAAGAAACAGAGGAGTACCACCTGATCGATATTCACCAGAACATGTTCCCCGGAATTCCTGGTATCCTATGAAGATAACTAGAGAAGGAGTGACAAACATTGCAAGAGCTTTTCTTACCTCTCTTCTAGTTGAAGATATTCCTAAAACAGTTCACGAAGCCAGTAAGAAGGGCAAATGGAGAGAAACTATGAAAACAGAGATGGAAGCTCTAGAAAAGAATGAAACTTAGGAGAAGTGCATCTTACCAACAAGAAAGAAACCAGTAGGGTGTCGATGGGTTTTCACCATTAAACATAAAGCAGATGGCACCATTGAGCAATATAAGGCAAGATTGGTGACAAAAGGCTATACACAGACTTATGGTATTGACTACTCAAAGACTTTCTCACCAGTTGCAAAAATTGACACCATCAAAGTACTATTTTCAATAGCAGCAAACAAAAATTGGCCACTCCATCAGTTTGATGTCAAGAATGCTTTTCTGCATGGAGATTTGAAAGAAAAGGTGTACATGGAAGCTCCTCCAGGGTTCTCTGAAGACTTCCAAAGAAATGAAGTCTGCAAATTAAAAAAGGCACTCTATGGGCTTAAGCAGTCTCTACGTGCCTGGTTTGGAAGGTTTACAGTGGCCATGAAAAGGTACGGGTACAAACAAAGCAACTCTAACCATACTTTTTTCTTGAAAAGAAAAGGAGATTTGATCACATGCCTATAATAATATATGTGGAAGACATGATCATAACCGGAAGTGATATAGAAGAAATAGCACAGCTAAAGAATAACTTGTTCAGAGAATTTGAAATGAAGGACTTAGGTGGACTAAAGTACTTATTGGGAATAGAGGTTCTTCACTCTAACAAAGGGATCTTTATTTCCCAAAGAAAATACATCATGGATTTGCTTGCAGAAACAAGAATGGTTGATTGTAAACCAGCAGATACTCCTATGCAAGTTAACCATGGTTTAAAGTTTGAGGAAGGAGCTAATCTGACAGATAAGAGAGGTATCAACGGTTAGTTAGGAAATTGATTTATCTGTCACACACTCGACCAAATATAGCATATGCAGTAGGGGTAATAAGCCAGTTTATGCATCAACCTCAAGAGGATCATATGGAAGCTGCCATGAGGATTGTTCGATACTTGAAGGGGACACTAGGAAGTGGGATCATGTTCCAAAAGCATGGACACTTAAACATTGAAACTTATACTGATGTTGATTGGGCTGGTAATCCAAACGACAAAAGATCTACATTGGGCTATTTTACTCTTGTGAGAGATAACTTGGTAACATGGAGTAGTAAGAAGCAGAAAGTGGTTGTTCTTTCAAGTGCCGAGGCTGAATTCTAGGGAATTGCCAAAAGTATAACTAAAGTCTTATGGATCAAAAAGTTGATAACCGAGATTGGTTTTCCACCACAACTACCAAGTCAGTTAAAGTGTGATAACAAGGCAGCACTCAGTATCTTAGGGAATCCTGTACAACATGACAGAACCAAGCACGTTGAAGTGGGACAGACACTTCATCAAGGAGAAGATTCAGGATAACAGTATTGAGCTCCCATTTGTAAGGTCAGAAGACCAGTTAGTAGACATTCTCACCAAAGCTGTTACAGACAAAACATTTACCCATGTCCTCAGCAAGCTAAGCATTGGTGATCCCACTGCTCACCTTGAAGGGGAGTGTTAGAATATTATTCTTAAATAAACAAATCGTAGAATATCAGAAATAATCAAGAGAATATTCAAGAATATCAGTAAGAATATTAGAGATAATCAAGAGAGTATCAGAGAATATCAAAGAATATCAAATGTATTTATTTTAAATAATTTCTATATTTAGTTTTCTAGAATTTTATATTAAGTGAGCTATTGTAAACAAAAAGAGTACATTCAAGAAAAATCTTCTTCCTTATTATCATATTTTTTGTTCATTTTTGTTTATAATTATCATATCTTTGTTTAACCCTTCCTAATCTTCCGTATCATCCCGTACCATCGTAAGAATAATATTTTAGATAAAGTATATTTTCCAATGTTTTAAACCTTTATTTACCTTGCCTTGTATTAATCGCACAGATAGGACAAAATCCTGTCTTGTTCTACATCCACAAAGGAACTAATGACGCCCCAGTTTCTTGCTTTTAAGAATATCTTTCAACTAATTTTTAATTTTTGATAATTGGATGTTATGCAATGAAAGAATCGTTGACAGGAATATACAATATTGTCTTCTAGTACATATGTAGTAAATATGTGCGGCCATCATAGTAACCTATTCATTTATTTTATGTTTTGGAATCAACCATTTGCCTGAATATGCATGTACACGCATATATATATATATATTGAATATTATTATGAATTATTTAAATTAACAATCAAAATATATTTAAAATTATTTATAAAAAGTTAGTCAAATATAATGGTATAAAATATTATTTCCAAAAATAAAAGCAGATCTAATTCGTATATCTAAAATATTTAAAATTCAAACAAATAAAAAGAAGGTGTAATTCTTTTAAAATATTTCAGCCTTTATTGATCACTATAATTAAAAAAGACACTCTTTTAAATTAGATTCATCTGAAGGCAAATTGAAATACAGACAAAAAGCGTAAAATATAAATATAGAACAAATTATTTGTTTGTTTAAACGAGAAATAAAACCATATTAAATATATTATTTGTCGAACCTACTGAGCCATCTTATCCTTTTTCATGACACAATCCTCAATATTGCATGAACTTTCTACCATTGCCTTTTCCTATTCCAACCATCCCCTTTTCCAACTGAAATTGGACTCCCAAACTCCTTTAATTTTTTTCGCTATTAGTTTGAGTTTTCTTAAGTTCCAGTATATGATTCATTTAATGCTTTTTCACCCACCCATTTATCATTCGCACAGAAGATACCTTTTTCCAAATTAACCCACTTGGTATTATAATTAAAGCATTTTTCTTTCTTACATTTTTCATAAATCCTCCAAAGATCCTCTACCATCTAAATTCGTGAGCAATATCACTACCACTGTCTAAACTCCTCCATGGGCATATTTTAATAAAATTATATATATTCTTTCATAAACTCATTTCTTCTTTTTTTAGCCTCCACTTTTCACTTTTCTAGTAGAGTTTTATTGAAGCATGTTATGTCCTTTACTCCTAAACCTCCATATTCCTTACTCTTACATATAGTCTTACATTTTATCCAAACTGTATTCTTTCTCTCATGTCTCCAATCTTATGAGAATTGATGTTGAATCTTTGTGATCTCGTTTATGATATGTTTCGGTATTTTAAATATAGACATAATCAGCAGACTTTATTAAAATAACTCTTATGGAGATTAACTTTTAGTTCCGATGTCATCTCAAAACATTTCATTATACTTTTGATGGTCACTATGTTTTTAGTATTGGCCTTGCACATAAACATAGTGTCATCCGCAAAATGAAGCATAGTAATATATACCTCGTCTCTTCTTATTTTCAGTCCCTTTAACATGCCTTTCCTATGTAGTAGGATCATTTAGGCTTACTAAACTTCACATTTCAAAAAGTTCTTATTTTCATTTCCTATACTCTTTGGAAATCACATTCATATGCACAGTTTGGCAAAAACACCAATATGAGAAAGAATAATGTCATCTACTAAAGTTACCGTGTGCTCAAACTGACAATTTTGATTATGCAATACTAAAAATTTCATCTATGTGTTGCCTCTTTGAAAATAATATCATTTATTTGATGCCATATACACCATACCACACCTATCCACAAACCTCTTCAAATCTTGTTTCCAAACTCATCAAATCTTGAGTTACTAAATCGATAAAAGTAAGAGTTAAGGTCATTTATGTTGCACTACACTCACCCAAAGCCACTTATAACACTTGTTCCACTAGTAGAAAAAATATATTTAACTGCGGTTCTACAAGGCTTACAATCGCGGTTCTGAAACCGCACTAGATCCACTAGCAATAAAAAGTACTGAAGCTACTATCACGATGAAGCTACTATCACGATTGTATAACCGTTTTAGAAAATATAACATGTCGCCGCAGTTCTTAAGAAACCACGGTAAAAAATACTTAGAATAAGCAAAAAATAGCAAACAAAAGAACATACCACCGCGGTTGTAGTAAAAATCGTGATGGTATTGGATATACCATCGCAGTTGTTAATTTTTTTTACTATTTTTATATTTAAAAAATAAAAACATACTTATGAAATGACAACTTCTACTTTGATCTTTTGTATCAAAAACTTTGAATGGAAGATTTCCTTTCTTCTAGTTCTTTCGCATTGAGTGCATTGGTGTTAGTGCACATCAGTAGTTCATTCCTTTCAACATGTACAATATATTTTGAGCATTTCGAAAGCATAATAAGAAGTATGAGAATCCCATGCTGGGATATTGCTTTCAGATACGTTCAACTAAAATCCATAAGTTCATCAAATACAAAAGTGATGATTTGAGGGCAGTATATTACAATTCCTACAAAAACAAGAATAATGGGAAAAACAAAAATTCAAATATATGTCTAAAGGAGCATTTGAAATGGCTAGCATTTAAATGACAAGTTTATATACATGGAGGCATGCCTGACTACAAGATCAATAAAGAGAGGTAAACTAAGATCCTCCTAGTTGGTTTGTAAAGCTTTTCATCCACCACATTGTACACCATGAAAAGGCTTCCAACTAAAATTCAAGCTGTTGAGATCTTATTCAAAGTTGTATTTAAATCCATGGACAGGTGTAGTTTCTCCAAGCCAATCATATCTGGAAAAAAAAATACCAACTTTCTATAGTCATGAATTTAATTTTGACCTTAACCATCTGCTTGATTTATTTTATATAAAACTATTATAAAGTTGGTACCGAGTACTTGAGCACCACGCTGAAGGAGTGGCTCCATGGGCCTGGGAACCGGCGCAGGGAGTGGACGGTGCCACTTCCACCCTTGCAAGAGAGAGTGGATTGGGCCTTGGTGTTATTGTTCCTAGACGACGTCGTCGGAGGTGAGGCGGTGGTAGAGGAGGTTGTCGCGAAAGTGGGTAGCGTCGTCGGTGCCACTGGGGGCCTTGACGCAGACGTCCCAGAAGATCTTCTTGTGATCGGAGACGACCTGGAGGAGTAAAGAGGGGTAGTCGTAGCAGCATCGGTAGGGGTTAAGGTTAGGGTTGGGGTTGAAGCGGAGGTGGACACGGGTGGTGTCGATGACGCCGCACAAGTTGGAGAGGGAGGTGAGTTCCTTGAAGGCCTGAGTTGTCTGAAGGAGGCGGCAACAATTAGGGTTTCGTTTCGGTTGGATTAAGGAAAGAAAGAGAAAGAGAGTGAAGATAGAAAGAGACCACCTAAAAGATGAGCGCACCTACCACAGCCGTTGAGGCTATATAACCGCGGTGGTATCTTATGCATTATTTAATTTTTTAAAATTTTATGGAGATACGATATCGATTGTAAAGAGAAATCGTAGTTGTATATACTTATTATCACGGTTGTTACTTAATTGAAAAATTACTACTATAATTTTTTTTAAATGTTGTTTCCTTTTTATTGTAATAGTATCTTATCATAGGATGTATTTTTTTACTAGTGTTCCAAACTTACACAACTAACTTATATATAAGAAGAAGACGACTATAAGTTTTTTTCGGTACCAGCACTCCCTATATCTCAGGTTATCTTTTTTTGGTAGTCTCACGTCCTTTCTATCCTTAATAATTTATTTTCGGTTTAGTTCATGTAAAACTCCATTACTTGTGGCATTTCCGGTTCAAACTAGTTTCTTCTCCATTTTACATCTCATTCCCATTTATCTCCCACCCATTTACCCGCCTCCACCACTGTTAGTCTTTTGTTATGCATTTGTATATAGGCTAAGAACGGGTACTTGTCCAGACCATCTATCCTCCTATAAGTTTATCTCAAAACTTGCCCCTACTCTTGAAGTTGCATTTTCATCACACCACCTACCATTCTTTCCCTCCCCGCAGTTCTAATATCTCTCCACCACCATCAAATCTATTATTTCTCCTAAAATTTAAGTTTCGTCATGATATGTGCTTAGACTCATATGTCTAAAATTTATTCTCTACTGATATGGGTTGTTCTTTTTATCATCAAGATTCCTCTAAGATCTATATTTAGATGTATCCTTTCATAATCTTTTTGTCCTGAAATCTCCATTTTCATTTGCATAGGAGAGTTATGTTAAATCTTTTTAGGTTCTTTATTGCTTACACTTACAAATAGTATCCCACTTAATCTATGACATCTAACTTGACATCTAACGTCCCTCATGTCCTCATTTCGATAAGAAATTCCTTTGGATCTTAACTATCTCGTTGCTTATACTTAAAGGTATTATAAAAATTGATAATAAAAATACAAGCATAAGTGAAAACACTGACTTAATTAGGCACACCCTTCCTGCTAGAAATATATGTTTTCCTTTTCATCTTAACAATCTTTTCATTATTTTTAATATCATTCTCTCCTAAAATGTCTTTCTCATGCGGTTCTGTTAAATATTTTCCAGCAAGTATACTGGGTCCACAAGTAATATAATGAGTATGAGAGTATCGTATCCTCAGGAAACGAAAATTGTAGACTGACTCAATATCAATTGTATTATGAACAAATATTAAACAACAATGATTTGTTGTGGTAACTGTATATAAAAAGTAACTTGAAACGCAATTAATAATAAAGAGGAAAAATCAATAATAACAACCTTGGGATTGAATAATAATATTCTCCATTCTCATATACTCTTAACTGAATTCAATATTATCTTTTCCAATTATCAATCTGCGCAAATAAAAGCCTTTTCAACCTGATTTCTCTAGCATTGAATTTCATAAACTAAATTTTCTAACTTCTATATCTAGTTATTAAAATAATTTAATTAGCATTAAGATCAGTTGCTACAGTCATTACTCTATAATTCATTCCTGAACTTATAAATGTAATGCATTAACATTTGGTTCTAATTCCAAAAAGTGTTTTTCAGTCACAAAGAGAAATTTAAAGTATGACAATTTAATATAAAACATTAAACAAAGATAAATTGAATAAAACAATATCAAATAAATATCAAGAGTACATTTGAAGTGGAGAAATTACATTCAACCCCAAGAAGAAGAAAATTAGCTACTCATGGTAGCCATGAAAATACAAGAGGAAAAGAAAGATCTTGATCACAACGGCTAAGAGAGCGTTCCCACAAATGAGAGATGGTAGGTGATGGATCCTCTTTTCGTTACCCTATCCCTCCTTTTATAATGTTTGCCATTTGAGTTGGTTACTTTGAGCCGTTATCTCATGATTTGCACTCTAACTGTTGCCCTTGAAAATAGTAACAACTTTAAGTGGATTTTAGCCCAGGCTATCTCCCTCGCTCCAGCGAAAAGTCACTTACGCTCATTTTTCTTTAATTCTGCACCCATTCTCTTTCTTCTTTTAGTTGGAACTAATTTTCTACAAAATCCTCTCTTTGCAACATAAAACTAATTAAAAATGAATTAAAAACAAAATATCTAACAAACCTCAAATTAAAACCAAATTAGTCAAATAAAATCTCAAACTAAAACAGAATTAAAACACAAATCAACCAAATCTTCCTAAATCTAACCTATAATTCTAATTAGAATAACTAAATATGTGAAAGGTAGGCTCATAATGTTGTAATTCATAATTCCTGAAAATCTTAGTAAGACCGTGACTTCCACTCTTATACCTCCTATGGTACTTTCAACCCCAATGTCAAATTGAAACACCTTAAAATGCTCTTAATAACAAAAAATATAGTCTATAGTAATATCATTTCTCACCTTTATTCCTTTACTTAACCTTTACAAAATCTTCCCACCACGTGCCTCTTTTTGCTTTTATTGTCATCACTTCTATCATTGGTTGACCCACCACAACCAACCATGTTACTGATTTCATTATGAGTTAGTTTTTCTAATTTGTATTTATTTATGTTATTATATTTAATTAATATTTATTATTAGTTAAGTATATGGGATTTAAATTTAAATTATATTATGTTTGTTAGAATATAACGTGAAGAATTAGAATTTTTTTTTCAACGTGTGTGTATTAGGTCTGAGTGTGGCTTACTCCCGATAAATATTGTTAGATTTTGGAAAGTTTGTTTTTATGTTTTCTACAGTCTAATTTTTTTAGACTTGTTTACTGAGAGATGCTTAGAGATTTAATATATTGATTTATTTAGTACTTCTTTAATTTTAAAAGTGTTTTTACATTAGTCTAAACTTTATATAAAAGATTTTGGAGGTTATATTGACAATAATTGTATCTTGAATTTTCTTGTTAGAAAGTTTAAAAAGAATAGTATTAGTTGATTAGTACATAACTTATAATCTATATACCATAATATTTTACTTAAATTTGATTCATTTCATTTTTTTGATTTAATGCATATTTGATTATGAAAATTTCATGTCACCTAAAAATTAATTCAAAATATTGTTAAAATTTCATGAAATATTTGGTGTTGAATTAATTCAGCACCTATAAGCAATGATTATGAGTGAGGCGTGGAAAAATTTATACTGTTTGTGTATAGTAATGATGGAATTTTGAAAAATTATAAAAGATAGACTTGAAGATAGACTTCGCATGGTAAATTATTACACTAATCAAATGCGTGTGTAGGAATTAGTTTATTGAGCAAGGGGCAACAAATTAGAAAATATAATTCTTTGAGGTGAAATGAAATCTTTTATTAAAACGGTATATGGTAATATGTCTATTTATATTATATATTGGTTCAACAAACTTGACATGTTGATAAATTTGAAAATAAATGAATTTGTTATTAAGTAGCTATTATATGTAAAGTTGAATTTTACGTATATTATATTGAAATTGAAATTCATTACCAAGTCTTATAATTGAGATTGCACGTTGATTTGAAACTGGAAATTGAGTTAGATTTTAGATTTATTTACAGGCAGTATAAACGTTGAACTTGTTATAAATTATTTTTTTATTAAAATTAAGTAGTAAGCGTTATACTCATGTTGGATTTATAATTAAAATTTTATTTAGAATTTATTGACAAGCATGACAGTTTTTAATTGAAAATTTCAAATTAAAATGATTATTGTGTAACATCGCGTTGTCTTCAACATGAAATATCTTAGAAAAAAATACTTTTCATTTAGATAAACTAACATTACAGTGAATCACACTAACATAATAAAATTTACTTTTTTACTACCCACTTATATTGATCTTTGATTATTTTATAGATTTTAATTTATGCTAAAATACAATTTTTATTTTAGTGTTACAATTTAAAAATCAAAACAGTATTTCCTTGCGAGATAATGGGTGCGGGACATTCCCTGCAATCTACTATAGGTTTAAAAGAGAAGTAATAGGATAGTTGGTATTCAATATGCATTTCAAATCTTATATATTTTATGCATAAATTAGTTAAAATTTTATAATTTATTGTCATTCTTTCTATTATTAGGTAGCTTTGCTATCAAATTCAATATAAAACTCAAATAAATAGATCCTAAACGAAACCTCACATATTCATTATATAAATAAATTAGGTGTCTCTCAAACCAATCTATCAAGCAGTTTTGAAAAATAGATGTCTCTCAAACCAATCAAACAAGTAGTGTTTGAAAAAATTCCACCTCAATAAAAATAATATATTACGTTGACATGCACATCTTTTTTTAATTGGATCATAATTCGTTTCAGATATTTTGGTATAGTGACAATATTTTTTAACTTAATATGTAATTTTTTTCATTAAATTTAGTATATTTTGATTTAGTATATCTAATAAGAGACATGATATTTGACAGAGTGATAACATTATATATCTTTATAAATCACTGTTCAAACAATATTTTATAAATTAATTATAGAAGGTAGTTTTTAGTTTTATTCTTACTAATAAAGTTTATTTTACTAATTTCGAAAGATTTACATAATTAAAAAATAGGTTCATAGATTTTTTTAGATTATATAAATACAAAATACCTTTTACTTTTTTTTAACGTCTTTAGTTTTTCATTAAATTGCGTAGATTTTGATTTAGTATTCACAATAAATCCATCCAAAAATTTATAAAAAGTTTATACTTGTGAAAAAATCTATACAATTTATTATATTTATAAATATTTTACTATATATAATTTAAATTCAATCGTATATTTTTAAATTGATTAGGTTATATAAAATGAATTTATTTTGTTGAGTTTCAAAATTTGCTGGGATTAACTTTTAATTTTTTTGTATTAAAGTATATACACATAGTCTAAAAATAATTTAATTAATAAATACTACATCAATTCTGTTAATAAATTGGTTAAAAAATATATTATTTAACAAATATATAAAATTTTTGTCATATTTTAAAAAGTATAAGTGAAAGTTTGTTATAACTTGAATAATATCTCCTATCAAATAAATATAATGATCTAATATAAATAAAATAAAATAAAATAAAAATAAAACATTAAATTAGGATACAAACAAGATATATATATATATATATATATATATATATTAGTTTATTATTATTATTATTATAATATTATGACATATAAATATGAATATAAATACAAAGTAAGTAACTTATTCTAATGAAAAATTAATAATCAATAATAATTAGATTTTTTTTATAAAATAAACTTTATCTTACCACATTTACAATTTTTATAAGTATTTGAAATAAAATTATGATCCAAAAGTAAAAGGAATTTAAAGTATGTGAATTAATATATTTTTAGAAATAACTTTAATTAGAACAATAATTGATCATTGCATGTAATTTTATAAAAATGATAAAATTTACTTTAATAACAACATTCTTTTAACTATGTTTTATTTGAAAATAATATTTTTATTTATTTTTTTAATCTTTTATTTTTTTTTCAAATCTTTAAATAAAACAGTTTAGAAGTATATGGAAATGATAGTTTTGGACTGCAAGTTGGATCAATGATAAAATTGTCTTGTCTTCTCAAACTTTCAAAACTTCATTTTCTATTATGACACAATTTTTTTATTTTAAAATTATGTATAATTTTTAAAAAAAATTCCTCATTGTATAAAAGATACACCAATTTATTAAATAACCACAAATTCATATCTTTATTTTTATCTTTAATTATATTCTAAAATTTAAAAATATAAATAAATTATTTAAATAAAAATAAATTTTACCTAATTATTTAATAAAACATTTATATATTTAGGATATGCTTTTAACAAACTACCATGATAGAGTTGGGGTCTGCCAAATGAAGTTACATAAAAAGCCAAAATTCAAGCTTATGGTGAATCTATTAAAAAGCAAGTTGATGTAAAATTCTTGTGCATGAAAAGTACAACACAATTTCTTCATTTTTAAAGTCATGTAAAATATCATTTATTTATTTGTCTAATTTTAAAAATCAAATATAAAGGACCACATATTCATATATTTATTTTATTTCTAAATATATTTTAAAATTAAAAAATGAATTATCTAAATACAAAAAACTAAACGCATAATTAAACTGAATAACACCTAATATATTATAAATAAAAGTTCCTTTAATAATCAACGGAAAATATTAATGTGCTGAGTCCTCCGTTTTTTCTATTATGGACAGTTGTTTTTCCTAAATTTTTAAAATAAGTAAAAGAATATTTTAATTCGTGTTAAATTAGTACAATTGTATAAAGGAAAAACAATTATATCATTAGACATAAAATCATGTTATTTTTATATGATATCATTCAATTTAAAGAATGATTAGTTTTTATATTAGTTAAAATTATATTACGATGATATGATTTTAGTTTAATAAAAAATATATTAAAATAGTGTTATGATATTATTCTAAATAATTTAAAACTAATCTCTCGCTTAATTTTCTTTTATTCTGAAAACTTCTAAAAAAAACCTACTCCAACAATAGAGAAAAACCTCAGTCCTTTGTCATCCTATAAGAAGTAGGTGACCCTTTCAAAACCCTAAAATTGATTTAGTATTCACAATAAATTCATTCAAAAATTTATATTGTGATGGATTTATAAAAGGTTAACACTCGGTTCTAAGAGACATTTATCGTCGGGTATTGAACCGACGTTGACCCAGGAGACGTTGATCATGACGTCGGTTAACAAAATCGACGTTGTGCTAAACACAACAATGTCGGTTAGAACATCCAAACCGACGTGTGATTCACTGAGTTGATTGAATGACTGGGTCCCATGCCACGTCGGTTAAGGCACAAGACGACGTTGTGGAAGCATCACAACATCGGTTGGAGTCGCTTAACCGACGTGGTGATGCACCTCAAAATTCAAAATAGATGCATCACAACATGGGTTAAGAGGCTCCAACCGACGTTGTGATGCTTCCACAACGTCGTCTTGTGCCTTAACCGATGTTGTGATGCATCTGTTTTGAATTTTCAGGTGAATCATCACGTCGGATTTGATCATAACCGACGTTGTGTTAGGTATTTTTTTTTAATATTCAATTTGGATTAGCTATTATCCCCCTGCATCAGTAAGCAATCCAAGCAGAATTCATTTTTAGAAGAGTGTTTCTAATTGTATAGAAATGCAGTTAATATTTTATATACACTAATGTACAATAAAACTACTTCTAATTTCAAATAAAGTACTTATAATTTACAATGAAACTATTTCTAATCCAAACTATTTACTTCTAACTTTGAGAAAATACTTGGCCCAT
>Ga0209700_104356_pt1 | contig 25632 bp, 16 predicted proteins | sample SiratroredBW_FD_187528 | JGI IMG/M metagenome (GOLD analysis project Ga0209700, IMG submission 187528) | Root nodule microbial communities of legume samples collected from California, USA - Siratro red BW (SPAdes) (version 2) | ecosystem: Host-associated > Plants > Roots > Nodule | place: USA...
AATAAAAAAAAAAAAAAAAAAAAAAAAAAGGCACGCACCCACCCGTGCACCTCCGTAAATTCCTTTCTCTCTCCATCCGTGCTTTTCTCACATTTTCAAAATCTCTTTCATTTTTTTTAGTTTTTTTTTTCTCGTACATCAACTGTTTTAAAATTTAATCACATCGGATAATAGTTAAGAAAATAAGAATTATTTTTAACCGATCAGAATCTCAAATAGAATAAATTCATATTTATTTTAAAGATTTTTTCTTCTCTATTTTTTTTTAGGTTTTTGTCATTAATTTTAGTAAAGACAGTTGAGAAAAGTATTTCTCTCAACTTAATTAACATTATACTAAAATTTGGTTTTGTTATATAACTTGTTCTAAATTTCTAGACATTGGATTAGTATCATTAGCTAGTTTGGAGGAATTGTTTTGGAGAATCGTCATCAGGTAAGGGAAGCTAGTAACTTATTTTTATACTATTTAGTTACTTTTAAATAAAACTCAAAAGATCAAAACTTGAATATGTGATTATTAGTATTCAAATCTTTCTTGCAGGTCTGACTGGTCCTTGAATACGGAATAAGTTTGATTATCTAGATTTTTGTGTGATTAATTGACCTTATTTGAGTAATGATGTTAGAAAATAACTTGCAAGAACTTTTTATTGTTGTTTGATGGATTGAATATGACTTGTGATAAGACTTTGATATGTTTTAAAAGTTTGAGATCAGTTATTGAATAAAATATGCTGATATGATATGTATCTCAAATCAACAAGAAATACCAACAAACAGTATATGTGCAATATTGTTCATATATGTTCTTTGAATAAAACCAGTTTCTATAACAACAACTAAGGAATAACCAAAAGTATTATAGCAATCAGTATTTGATCCTTCTTCTGAATCTCTGATATCACCTGGAAATGAGAATCACAATAAGCAATGATACTGGAAGAAATTAGAATAACATATGAGAGAATGAAGAACTCAATAACAGATGATAGGAGAACTCACATTTCACACATTGTCTCTTCTCCTGCCCTTCAGCAGGTATAATTCTCTAGCCACTTAGGCTGTTGGCCCATTCTAGTGCTCCTCTTCACTCTTTCCATGGTCTCTGAATTTTTTATTTTTGGGTCTCATTATATTATTATTTGTATCAATATCCTCCATTGAAATTGACCTTGTCCTCAATAAGTTGTTGAATTTCATGCTTCCCTTCCCATGTAGCTTCTTCCTCAGGCAATTCTTTCCACTGAATGAGTACCTCTGACAACCAAATACAATTTCTTTTAATTTTGCATCTGTCCAATATAATTGATGGTTGAAGTATCGGTCCTTTGTCATCATTGAGTAAAGTAACAAGGATAAAAGGTTTGACAAAATTAGGAAGTGCCAACACAGATGTATGAGTAAGTGTTGTCTTGAGTGAATCAAATGTCCGTTGAGATTTTATATACCAATGAAAAGCATATTTCTTTAACAAATCAGTGAGAGGGGCAGCCAACATGGCAAAGTTCCAGATAAACTTGCAATAGTAACTTACTAATCCCAAAAAAACTTGCAGTTGCTTCATTGAAGTTAGTACAACCCATTGTTTAACTGCTTGTATCTTGGTTTCACCAACTTTGACTCCATCCTGTGATACAACATGTCTAACGTAATCAATTTGGGTTTGGCCAAAAGAGCATTTGGAGAGTTTGGCAAATAAGGAATGTCTTTGCATGGTGCTTAAGACCAAAAAAAGGTGTTGGATATGTGTATTCCATGTTATACTGTAGATTAAAATGTCATCAAAGAAAACAAGGACAAATTTGCGTAAAAATTCTGCAAAAACTGAATTCATTAGGACTTGAAAAGTGGCAGGTGCATTACTCAAGCCAAATGGCATTACTAGCCATTCATACAACCCTTGGTAAGTGCCAAAAGCTGTCTTGTAGTGATCCTTCGGAGAAACAAGAATCTGATGATACCCTGAATGTAAATCCAGCTTTGAGAAATATTGTGTTCCAAATAATTCATCAAGTAATTCATCCATTGTGGGCATAGGAAAAGAATCCTTAATATTGACTGCATTAAGGGCCCTATAATTGGTGCAAAAACGTCATGTTCCATCTTTCTTTTTGACAAGTAGCACAGGTGAGGAGAATGAACTTAAACTAGGTTATATGATACCCTCTGATAACATTTCAGCATTAATATGTTCAACCTTAGTTTTCTGACTATGAGAAACTTTTATAGGGGCACTACCAGGCATCAATAGAATTGTATGGTTATAAGACTGTATTAGTGATAACCCATGAGGCTTCTCAAAAACATTCTTGTATTATTGTATAGTCATAGTCAATTCAGGTTCCATGGATGTGAGCAATTCCAACAAATGGTGGGCTGACACTTCAGGTGTTTGAATTTGAATGACATATAATTTCGCTCTAGAGTTTGTGGCTTGTAAGCGGGTGAGTTGATGAAACTGAGTTAGGCTAGGCAAATTTGAGGTTTCTCCTTGTAAAGTGATAAGTTCTCCATCGACGTAAAAAGTGAGGAAACGTTCTTTATAATTCTCTAAATGAGTATCCAATGTTGCCAACCATTGACTTCCAAGAACCAATTCAGCTGCAGCGATAGGTAGAACATAGGCTGAAATATACAAATAATGACCTTGGATTTGGACTGGGATATTCTGGACTTCACCTTCACATTCCAATTGCTCTCTATTGCCCACCAACATTTTTAATTGTGGGGTTTGATAGATGGGTAGGTGTAGAAATTTAGCCACTCTAGGTTGAATGAAATTATCATAACTCCCTCCATCAATAAGGATCTGAATCTTATGGCCCTGGATAAATCATGTGAATCTAATCGTGTCTCTCACCGTGATACCTTCTCATGGCATTGTATGATAAATGAGGTGTTTGATCAAATTTCTCAGACTGATTTTGGATAATTTGCTGGCTCTGTACATTTGGATCTGGCTCCGAGGGTATTTCATCCTCACATTGGAGTAAGAAAGAGTGTTTATTAGCACACCGATGAATAGGGGAATACTTCTCATCACAAGTAAAACAAATCCTCTTTTCTCGACGGAATTGAATGCTAGCTGGGGTTAAACGCTTTAAGTTGTTGGGTTTTAGTGGTGTGGGAAGTAATGGTGGTTGGTTTGTGTTTAAAGGTGGGTTTGTGTTTGTTGTTAATGAAAGTTTAGAAATATTTTGTGTAAGTGATTTGGCTGGGAAATAAGCAAATTTGTGTTTAGGAGCTAGGGATGATGGGTAAAAATTTTTTCTCGAAGAGTTTATCAAATGACATAGCCTGAGTAATGAGTGAGGGGCTTGGGATATCACTTCACGCTTCAATTCAGGTATTAATCCACTAATAAAACAATCAAGCAATACAGAATCATCTAACGCATATGATTGATTAACTAACTCAGTGAAGGAAGCATAATAGTCTGTCACTGTAGAGGATTGCTTTAGCTTGAACAAATCCGAACGACGATTATCAAATTGAGATGGGCCAAATTGGATTTGAATGGCAGTGGACAACGATGGCCAATCAGCTACTTGGTGTACTTTTTCTAGTAGTTGAAACCATGGTAAGACTTTTCCTTCAAAATGAATAGAAGCAATGGACACTTTTTGCCCATCAGGAGTGTTGTATAATGTGAAAAACTTTTCATCCTTGTACAACCAAGTCATTGCGTTATCACCAGTGAAACGTGGAAAATCCAACTTCGTAGAGCGATGATGGAAACAATTGAAGTGGAAGGCTGTGATGGAGAGTCCTTTTGAGATTTCAAGAATAGCTGATGTAACTCCTTTAATTGCTGATCAATCTTATCAAATCGTTGATCCATTTGCATAAATCGATCATGATGTAAACCCAGAGTCTCCGAAACGCGCTTAAGTTCTCCTTGTATCTCTTTCATTCTTGTGTTGTCAGCCATAAGTAACTCGAAGAAAACAACAATGATATGATCTGTATCTAAAATCAACAAGAAATACCAACAAACAGTATGTGTGCAATATTGATCATATATGTTCTTTGAATAAACCAGTTTCTATAACAACAACTAAGGAATAAAGAAAAGTATTATAGTAATCAGTATTTGATCCTTTTTCTGAATCTCTAATATCACCTGGAAATGAAAATCATAATAAGCAATGATACTGGAAGAAATTAGAATAACAGATGAGAGAATGAAGAACTCAATAACAGAGAGGAGAACTCACATTCCATACATTGTCTCTTCTCCTGTCCTTCAGCAGGTATAGTTCTCTAGCCACTTGGACCGTTGGCTCATTCTAGTGCTCCTCTTCACTTTTTCCATGGTCTATGAATTTTTATTTTTGGGCCCCATTATATTATTATTTGTATCATATGTCTTTATGCATGATTGATTGAGGAATTGTTTTTGAATGAACGTAAATTGTTTTGATTTGGAAAATGAGTTTGATGAATCTACTAGATATATGTTGTTATAATGTTAAAGATATTTTTGGAATGATATTTGATGATTTAATCATTAAGTGTTGTTATGATTGTGGAAAGATTGTAACACACTATGATTTGTGGATTGAATGAGTATTGATGGAATGATGAAATTGATGCTATACATTTGAAATAATGTATGAGTTGTGCTTGTTTGTGTACATTAAGTATAGCACGCCTATGTTTAACAGAGATCCTCTAGCTTCACTGATTATCTAAGTCACGTACACTGAGGTATCAGGTGGAGAGAAGCTGGTGAGGGAGTTCATACACACCGGAAACCACTGGTGAGACTCGGTATTAAATGTTTGAACTTACTCTGATCCTTTCTCTTAGAATTTCTGAATCTAAGTCTTGGGTATTGGATTAGATGTTAGTCTCTGGTAGGGACATACTTAATGGGTCTTCCGAAAGACGATAGGTCCATGTGTGACCTATATGTGTGATATGGTCTATGTGTGGCTGATGTGTGATGTGGTTCATGTGTGGCCGTTGGATGCGATATAGTCCATTTATATATGATGTTTGATATGGATATTTTATTAGAAACAGATAAGCAAGCACAGTGAAAATGGTGAAAAAGATTCTTCATACATTACTGTCAAGTACACATTGATGATTTATAAAACTGCATGCTAAACATCAAACAAATTCTAGAACGTTTTGTTGTTCTGTAGAACCCTAATTTTGTTGGGCTTGGAGCTTTTGGGCCTCGTGGGCCTCTTTTGTCTTTGTTACCCCCCCCCCCCAAGCTGGAGGGTCAAATAAGTTTACCAGTCCCAGCTTGGATAGGAAAGTGCCAAAAAGTCGTGGAGGAAGAGCTTTAGTAAAAATGTCAACCAATTGATTGGAAGATGAGACAGGAAGTAAGCGCATCAGGCCAGCTTGAGACTTTTCTCGAATCAAATGACAATCAATATCCAAATGTTTGGTTCGTTCATGAAAAACAGGATTGGAAGCGATGTATAGAGCATTTTGGTTGTCACAATAAAGAGCAGGTGGACGAGAGCAAGGAACCTTTAAATCTTTGAGCAAGTAAGTAAGCCATTGTAACTCACAAGTAGTCGAGGCAAGAGCTCGATATTCTGCTTCAGAAGAAGATCTGGAAACTGAGTTTTGCTTCTTTGTCTTCCACGAGATGAGAGAACTTCCAATAAAGAAATAGTAGTCTGTGATGGATCGTCGTGAATCAATGCAAGTGTCCCAATCAGCGTCACTGAAGCCAGTCAGTTGAATTTGAGAATCACGGGAAAAGAATAATCCTTGTCCTAAACGACCTTTTAGATACTTTAAGACTCTCACAGCGGCGGCAAGGTGAGAACAAGTGGGTTTGGACATGAATTGGCTTAATTGTTGAGTTGCAAATGAAACATCTGGACGAGTGGTAGTCAAATATAACAAACGCCTAACCAATCGGCGATAGGAGAGAACATCAGTGAGTAATTCACTATCATCCTGATGTAGCCTAAGAGAGTTATCCATGGGTGTAGAGCAAGGCTTGCAATCCGACAATCCTAAGTCACGAATGAGATCAAGACAATATCTGCGTTGGCAAAGATAAATACCAGTCTCTGAATGAGCAACTTTAATACCCAAGAAATATTTGAGTATGCCAAGATCTTTAATACAAAAATTGGAATGAAGCACATGCTTAATATGAGCCATCTCATCAGTGGAATTACCAGTCAAGATGATGTCATCAACATAGACAATAAGAGCAGTGAAACTAGAATCAGCAGTTTTGACAAATAAACTATGATCAGCCTGAGCTTGCTGATACCCACAAGAGACAAGTAGGATAGATAATTTTTCATACCATTTTCTGCTAGATTGTTTCAACCCATAGAGAACCTTGTGCAATTTGCAGCATTTGGGTGTACCAGAGATAGAAACACCTGGTGGAACAGTCATATAAACATCCTCTGAGATGTCTCTATGTAAGAAGGCATTGTTGACATCGAGTTGTTGTATAGTCCAGCGATGAATGGAAGCAAGAGCAAGTACCACTCGGACAATGGCTATCTTCACAACAGGAGAGAAAGTATCAAAGTAATCCACACCCTCTGTTTTAGCAAAACCCTTTACTACTAAATGAGCCTTGTACCTTTCCACTGAACCATCTAGTTGTCGCTTAATCTTGTAAACCCACTTGCAACTGATAGGTTTGACATTTGGGGGAACATCAACAATGGTCCAGGTGTGGTTCAACTCTAATGCCTCTACCTCAGCTTTCGTGGCTTTTTGCCAACAAACATGATGTTTAGCTTCCTGGTAGCTACTTGGTACAGAATCCGTGGAGAGAGACATAAGGTAGTGAAGGTGAGGGGAAGAGAAGCGACTATATGAAAGAACAGAACTAAGAGGATGAGAACACTTTGAAGATGAAATGGTTGGTTCTGAAAGAAAGGAATTACAATAGTAGTCAGCAAGATGAGCAGGTAGTCGTGTTTCGCGTTGTGATTGCCGTCGTGGAGGAAGTTGAGGAGTTTGGGTTTAACAGTGGATTAGGTGATGGTGTTTTGAATGGGAGAGAAGGAGTTGTTGAGTGAGAGGTTGAGGGAGAGTGGATAGTATGATGAATGGGCTGGTCAGCGGCTGGATGATGTCTGTGAGCTGAAAGTAAAGTTATAGGCTCTATAGAAAATAGATCTGCGGAGGAGGTGATTGGGCCATGAGGGAGAGATAAGGTTAGTGGTGATGTTTGACCAGGAGTTTTAAAGGGAAAGGTCATCTCATCAAATAGAACACTCCTGGAAACAAAAAACTCCTTTGTGTCGAAATCAAAAATAACATATCCTTTAATTCCAATTTGATGCCCAAGAAAAATACCACGTCTGGCTCGTGTATCAAACTTGTGGCGATGAGACACATGCGTAGATGCATAGCACAAGCATCCAAAAACTTTGAGCATCGTGAAATCAAGTGATTGTTTAAATAAAAGTTCAAAAGGAGTTTTGTTACTAATGATAGGAGAAAGAACCCGATTTATAAAATAAACAGCATGTTTAATAGCATATGACCAAAAATGTGTGGGTAAATGAGATTGAAACATTAAAGCCCTTGCCACATTAAGAATATGTTGATGTTTATGTTCAAGTCTCCCATTTTGTTGAGGAGTCTCAACGCAACTGGTTTGGTGCAAAATACCCTTTGAAGCCAGAAAAGATTTCAAAAAAAATTCAAGTCCATTATCAGAACGAATGCTTTTGACTTTAATTTCAAAGTGAGTTTCAACAAAATTGATGAAATGTTCCACTTCTGATTGGACCTCGGCTTTGGATTTCAATAAAATTGTCCAAGTATAACGACTGAAATCATCAAGAATGGTTAAAAAATATTTATGATAATGCACAGATTGTTTAGAATAAGGGCCCCAAATATCTAAATGGATCAACTCAAAAATTTTGGATGCTTTGTTCAAACTAGGTAAATAAGATAATCTTCTTTGCTTAGCTAAATGACAAACATCACATATTTCATCAACATGTCTTGAAATAAAAGGATAAGTTTGGCACAAAATGTTCAATCTGTTTCCAGAAAGATGTCTTAATCTAAAATGCCAAAGGTTGGAGGTTGTAATGGGAGTGGCAACAATGTGGTTAACAATGACATTGTTGGATGGTAAGTGAGTACTCATCTTGCTATCTGCTAAGTAATAAAGTCCCTTCCGCAATTTAGCCAAACCAATCATCCTCAATGAGTTCACCTCCTGAATTTTGCAAGAATCAAAGGCAAAGGTGAGTGAATAACGAAGGGTAGAAACTAATTTGGAAATGGAAATTAAGTTAAAATGGAAGAATGTTACATAGAGAACATTATAAAGGACAAGATATGGTGATAACTCAATAGTCCCAGAATGATGTGCAGTAACAGTAGTCCCATTAGGGAGATGTATGACAACAAGATCTATTTTTGAGTGAGTTTTAAACCAATGCAAAGATGAAGCCACATGGTCTGTAGTTCCAGAATCAATTATCCATGAACTAGTGTGTGATTTTTGTGAGTGTGTCAATGAATGAATGATTAGCAAGATGTGAAGTGAATGCATGTTGGTGTATGTTACCAGGAGATGGACCAGAACTAGTATGCGGTCCATTTTGTGTTGAGTATGTCATGTTGACTTGATTGGGTTGAGGATTTTCCATGGATCCTGAAAAAGTAGAACCTGGCATGTTTTGCATAAGAGCCATTAGGCTTTGGTATTGGGCTGGAGTGATCCCGAGACCCGACCCATCAGTGTTGTTCTTTGACCCTTGTGCTGTAACATTCTCGTGGTCTGGCTTGATGGCAACATGATTTATAGAAGCAGAATTGGAGGTTTGAGATCGAGAAACTCGAAGCTCACTAGGATACCGAGGATGGCCAGGGGGATAGCCATGTTTGCCATAACAAACATCAATAGTGTTCCTAGTTCGTCCACAAAAGGTACAAAGCTTGCTTGATGAGCCCCTACCACCACCTCTTGGAGCACCACCACGATCCCGTCCAAGTGATGCTCGACGTTGACTGTCAGCAGCATTGATCAAGGTATTAGGCTCTCCAATGATTAGACCAAAACTCAAGTGTTGTCGCTCCTGTTGTATGACCATAGAGAAGACTTTGGTGATTGATGGCAGAAGATCCATGAGAAGGATCTAAGAACGTACTATAGAGAATCTCTCATCAAGTCCCTTTAGAAATCGAATGATGAAATATTGTTAGTGATATGTTCGTGCAGAACAGTTGCAAGAGGATAAAAGACGATAATTGTCCAGTTCTTCCCATAAAGTCTTGAGATTGGTAAAATAATCTGTGACATTTTGTAGACCTTGCTTAACAACATATATTTCTTCTTGAAGTTCAGCGATGCGAAGTAGATCACCTTGAGAGAACCATCCCCGAAGAGCATTCCAAATATCAGTGGCAGAATCAAAATAGATGACGCTCTGAGCTATGAATTGTGAAACTGAATTCAGCAACCATGAAATAATCAAGTTGTTGCAACGCTCCCAGGGTGGATATAAGGGACTCTGTGTGTCTGGAACAGGAATGCTTCCAGTAATGAAGCCCATTTTATTTTTGGAGATGAGAGCCATTTTGAAAGATCTGGACCAGGAATGATAATGGTTTCCGGCTAGAGGAGGTGTGACACTGGTAGAAGAGGGACTCTCACTGGGATGAATATAATAAGGGCTAGATGGTATTTGGGGATCAAATGAGGTATGTGTGTGGTCAGTATCCATGGGTATTGTCACGGAACAAAGAGGGTTTCCAAAGATACTAGCAAGCAGCGGAGGCGCAGACAGCGGTGACAGTGCAAGCAGCGGCGACGGCACGGGCAGCGGCGGAGGCGCGGACAGCGGTGACGGCGCAGACAGCGGTGACGACGCGGCAGCGGTGGTGCAGTGATGGCAAGCGGACAAGCAGTTGCATGAATGAGTGGGTATTAGCAGAGCTCCTTCATATCATATTAGAAATAGATAAGCAAGCACAATGAAAATGGTGAAAAAGATTCTTCATACATTACTGTCAAGTACACATTGATGATTTATACAACTGCATCCTAAACATCAAACAAATTCTATAACGTTCTGTTATTCTGTAGAACTCTAATTTTGTTGGGTTTAGAGCTTTTGGGCCTCGTGGGCCTCTTTTGTTTTTGTTATACTTGAAATGAGAATGTATTTAGTATTGAAACTTATATGTTAATCTTTCAAAAAATTCTTATGAATAACTAATATGATTTGTTCTTTTTGCATATATTGATTATGTTATAAAAATTTATTTTAACTAACTTACCTTTACTTTTTTGTTTTGTTTTGTAAATGCGATCATTATATTATGTACATGAACAGATATAAATAAAGATACAAGAATATGTGAAAGAATATAAAATTTATTTTAGAAATTTGATTTTTTTAGATTCAGTGTACGTTGGACCAGGTAAATTTTTGGAATGTTACATTAACGAATAACAATAGACAAAACACACTTACTTTCAATTAAAAAAATTTAAAAAATCAATTAAATTAAATAAACTCATACAAGAAAAACACAATTTCAACATTTACTGATTCCTGACAAAATTATGCCAAACTAAAACTTTCTTTACCTGTCATTTACGGAATATCCGTTACGAGAATTCTCCCACTAAATTGTTTTCTCAGTTTTAACCACACAAATCATGAACGAGCTCCACAATTAAATTAAGTGATTTCTTTTTCTGATAGAGATGTCTGCTTATTACGTCCATTATTTTATTATTTTTTTAATCTCATTTGTTCACACCTGATTCATAAGAAAAAAAAGGTTGGAATAGTATCCAACCGTGTGAAAGTTGATTTTTTAAATATTGTACAATAGATGCTGTTTTCTGACTAATACTGATGAGTTTATACAGTATATTATGCTCTCTTATAAATTTTATATATATAGTATTTTTTATGTGATTTTGTTTGTTATATAAAAATAAAATAATTAAATATATTATTTATTGTATACTGTATTAAAGTAATGTTATAATAAAAAATTAATTCTATAAAATAGAATATTTTAAATATTTATAACTAAAATATGAGTAGTGAGTATTTTTTAATTTAAGGTGGAGGTTTTTTCCCACTAGCAGTTAGTTTTTTTTTTTTTTAATCATAATTTAGTTCTTTCTAATTGGCGACTTTGTAAATCTCCTTATATATTATTATAAATTATAAAAATATTGTTTTAGTGATTTTTAGTTATATTTTTTCAATTTTATTTTTCAAATTTAAAAACTTCACAATTTATTTTCTTAACTATATATATGTTGTATTTTAATCCAATTCAATATTTTGGTTGACAAACATGGTATATGCAAGATCCTAAAGTCCAATGTAAATTATCAATCTATATTCGTAACATGCTATGAAGAAATAATTTAATTAATTAAAATTAAAACAAAAATAAAATTTTAAAAATGTAGAAGCTAGAACAAAACATGTATAAAAATGTTTTGTAAATTAAGCATTGAGTGGGACTTGGTTGTGTTCAATGGAAAGGGCATGTATGTACAGAAAGTTTCCTTCTTCAGCTAGCTAGAATGATAATGAAGTATAATGTCTAAATATGTCTAATGATGGTGAGATGTGATGATGAAGCAGGTTGAGGTAAGTTTTCCACCTTGTCTTTCTCTTCTTCTAAGAAGCTACTGTGGACCAACATATCCTAAAATGGAGACTAGAGATTCATGTTTTCACGTCTTTCCCACCTTCAATTATTCTTCTTTTCTTCTTCCCTTTGGGTTTTAGGATTTTATATAGATAGAACTTTTTCTTTTTTTTTCGTGTAATCTATTTCTTTGAATTTAATGGATGTAATTGTGAATAGTTTGTAAATTTTCATATGCAGTAGAGATGTTACACAGATTTTTCTGGATATAAATTATCTCCATCATTTGGATTCATAATCTTTAGTCTTTAAATTCTTAAAAACTTAGGTCAAGTTAGTTCTTACAAACATCGTAACTGAAATTTTGTTTGTTTGAAGTTAGCTCTTGCAACAAAATGACATCATTAATTTATTCACTAAAAGTTATTACTTGTAAGTGACCATAAATAATTTATCAAGTTTAATTAACTATCATATTTAAGTTCTTGACAAGATTTTACAAAACTAAATTAAATTACATGTAACAAACATACCAATAATACTTACCAAGTCTATTATAATATCTAAATATGTGCATTATTTAAGCACCGTGACAACCATAAAAATTACAATTTACTACACATAACTTAAATTATAACTTTTTAATACAAACAATTAACTATGAGAAGTTATTACTCCAAACTTTTATAACTCCAAAATAGAATAAAAAATAATAATAATACATACCTACATGTGTGGGCTAAGCCACCCTCCTGTCAAAAACAATTAATGCGTCATATAGGCATGCTAAACACATCCAAATAAATATGGATGAGACTCACACTATCATTTTAATGAAATAAATAATTAATTCTTCTACAAATATGTCAAAATTAATTGTTTTACAATTTGTATCGGTTTACGATGGGTTTAACCTACATTACAATAAAAACAACTTTCATACGTTGATTTAGAAATGCTTAGGAATCTCTATTATATTAATTCTTTTTCAGATTTTTGTTAATAGAATGGGTCATCCACTCTAATTAATAAAAGATTAATTTATCCTCTACTAGCTTAACTGACACTTACGAATCTTTATTTTATTATTATTATTTTCATTTTGCATGGTCTAGAGTAGGTGTAGTTGACTCTAATTTTCACTCATATTTTTGTGAGTCTCTGTACTAATCTAAAATAGACCCTTTCTATTGGTGGGAATCACGCACAAGCTATATCAGTATACTTATAACATGAAAGAAAATTTTGTTTTAAACTACCAATTTTTAGTTTGAACGTTTATAATGATAGAATAGAGAGTAACATATACCTTCAATAACTCAAAAAATTGTTCTCCCATTCACAGAACTAACATTCTTCATAATAATATAATTTCATTTAAAAATTTATTTATTCTTTTAAAATGGTTATAAAAACTTCATCCAAATAGTCGTATATTCTAAAATATATTTAAAAGGATAGTATGCATAAGAAACTTACAGATTTTGATATTGAGTCAATAGTTTGAATAATAGTTTTCGATTTTTGCTAAGGCTGTTCACACGGAAGATGTGAAGGTTTTTGATTAGCATTAAAACTTATTTGAAAGATTATACATGAATTTATTTTTGGCGTCATTTTGATAATTATGATGACGTCTATTACGCTGGGTTTTTACGTAATCGATTACGTCATTTTTTGACGATCGATGTAATTTGTTTTTATCATATCAGTTATTGAACGAACCAATGCAATAAAATACATACTATTGTATTTCTTTTAGTATTTCAAAAGACCATCATTCTTATATTGCTTAATTTTCTATTAAAGAGTTTAAATCATAAAACGTTTCATGGAACTTTAAAATGGATAATAAGAGTGGTCAGCCTCACATGAGTCCAAGCATATAAAGATATTTTTTATATATTACTTAACTTTTTTATTTTTACTTAGTGTGAGATTAGACTTACTTAGATACTTAATAATCTTTATTTAAATGAGAGTCTCATCGACATACTATTTGTTGGAAACATTAAGGAAAAAATATCGGGAAAATCAAATAAGAATGAGAATTGAAGGAGACTTGCACAAAGGATTAATGCCAGACTCAATCCAATCAAAACCTTAAGACATTGGGATTGTGAGTTTTATTTCTTATATGTTCCATAACTTTTTTATTTATATTCAATGTGAAACTAGATCATACTTTGGATACCTAACATCCACGACAACCCATTTATCTAGGACCAAAAAACAAACAATAGAAAATAATGTGTGATAACATTTCTATAATTAAGATGAACTTGTTTATGTCAAATCATAAGTTGTCTGCTGTAAAACTCACTTAAAACTCTTCGCGTTGTCCATTGCAACAATCTTATTAGAGGCTCCATTTGTGATCCAAAAGAAAAATTTTATTCTTGCTCTGTGACTAGTTTTGCATAAAAGACATTTATATTAAATTGGATTGAGTTACATTATTCATTGAGGTTAGTGATTTAAACCTCGATTTTTTTTAAATTGATATCATGATTATTTATGGGATATCAATCATAACAATACATGAATAACAAAATTAATTGTTAAAATTAATTTATTAGGATGTTTATTAAATTTTTAAAATTGAAACTTGAAACTTAAGAATGAAAAAAATTATAAGGACTTGGGAAAAAAATGATAAGGACTTACGGAAAAATTATTATAGTCCCTAAGAGTGATTTAATTATTAAGTCACTAGTTTGTTTTTAATTTTTTACACTAAATTATAGGTAATTTATATGATATATTTTAGGAAAATTATAGGAAAAGTTTTGAGTGACCTTAGGAATAAGATGTATTTTGTGAAATAAAATACTGAGATTATTACATTTCAAGAACTCTAAATTTAAAAGTGGAAAGAGCAAACCATGTAGATCTATGACCTGATTGACTCAGGTTATTGTGGGACGAATTGGTAAGGAGAGGATATAAGTTAACATAAATCCTCATTAGAATAAGTCATCAAGACTACATACCACTAAGTTTAGCAATTATTTAGAATTGATAATTGTACGATATGTATCTATTGTCATTCTATCATAGGATGAGATTGAAGAGATAGAAAAAAAAACGTTGTATAGCAAGATATTCAAGTATTACACCATTTTATGTCGACACCTTATTAGTTAATTTTATCATTATCTTACATTCTTAATTAATTAATATTTTAAATAATTTTTTTACAATTAAATTTTGACATTTAAACACTTAAGTGGTTAAAAAAATATCTTATCAACCATTGATACTTATACTAGGTAGAGGGATTTCAATAAATCTTGACATACATTGAATTTATTCATAACTAAAATCCATGAACAAAATTTATAAATAAATCAAAAGTATATACATTTACAGGTAATTTGGTTGTAGATAATTTTTTTTATGGATGATGTTCGGAGGAAATAGAAAGTGTAGATATTACCTACGAATTATAGTCCTTGAATATTACCTACAACTCCATTATGTAAGTAATTTCTTACCAAAATATACCAACAACCTTCCATCTGTAAGTAATTCCTACACATAGTATGTGACTGACAATCACGAGTCATAGATAAATTTTCTATCATAAATTCGTAAGTTTTAGAATATGCATAATTATGCATATGTGAGTAATATTACCATGCATATAAATTCGTAGGCACGTCATATATATCTTCAAACTAACATGCTATTATTGTTTTTATTATTTTATTATTGTACAATCCAAAACAACATTTAAATATAGTCCAAATCCAACATATATTACATTAAAGAAAATACTAATATATTCTCAAAACAAAATTGCTAATATTTTATTCATAAAAACCAAGTTGATTTGAGTTTTTGCCTCAGCATAAAAATATACAATTCAAGCAACCCAAAAGTTCTCAAAAACCAAAGTTGAGAGGAAGATTTAGAAAGTTCGAACCATCTTAGCATACAACTTTGTGATATGTGGTGGACCTGCATATTCATCCAGTCCCTACAACAATCATAAGCAAGGTTCAATAAGAAAGCTTTATCACAACCAAGAATTTCAAGATAAATATCGATAGATCAATTCAGCACAACCAATAATTTCATGACAAATATTTATAGATAAATTCAGTTTTTTCTGTTCACTAAATATATCTGTTATCCTTGATTTTAAATTTTGGATTTACGATAAATTTTGAAAAAACATACAATTTTAAAATAAGTATTGAACTAGTTTTATAAATATCTAAACTACTTTCTTTGAGAAAAAATATAGATTTAAATTTAAATCCAAAATTTGATGAAAAAAATTATCCTTTATATAATCTTAAATTTATTATATTAATAATCAGAATTAATAGGGAAATATTTAAATTTATAACGATGAGAGGACCAAACAGTTTGGACTTTAGAACTTTTTAACCATGAGATGTCAGAGTAGAAAATAGGATTGTGATTACTTTTACTATTTATATTTATCTATTAGAAAATATAATTACACTCTAATCAATACAAATTAAATATAATAATTATTTTATTTAAAGTTAAAAAAATTTAAGTATATATTATTTGTTATTAATTGGAATTGAGAATAAAATGATTTCGTAATAATTTCTTAGTGATGAGGAAAAAAACAAGAAACAAGATTTGAACAAATCAAAATTTATGTAGAGATATCATAATTCTAAATAGTTGTCCCTCATATTGCTTATCACTATCTTACTCACATTGTCATTATAAGGATTACGAGCACTCGAGAATTGTGGAGGAATAGTCAGATTTTGCTTCCATAGAAGAAAATTGTGATTCTGCTTTTTAAAGATTGCTACAGGTGACATGAGGATAAGAGTTCACCAATAGGAAGTGAAGTAATTATTAATTTATATAACAATATGTAAATTTTAACTTCAAGAATATTATTTAATTTTTCATAAACCCAAGTTTTACACATTTAAAAGATTCAAATGAAATATTACCTTAAATGTGAGTTTGACTTGAGAAAAAGATGTTACGGTATTTTTATGTATGATTGAAATTATTTTAAAATAAAACTATTATAAGTATAAGATTATACATGTAGTCAAGATTATTTCCTTACATCTCTTATATTTTTACTTCAAATGTTTTTATATGTCCGCATGGCTCACATTGTTCTTTGTCATAAGTACATATCATTATTATTTAAGTGAGTTAACAGGGCAAATATTAGGTATATTTTATTAATATTGAATAAAATTTTTATGAACTTTATTGAATATTATATATTTCACTTAATAGATCTCACTTTTTTTATTAAATATGTTTTACATAAATTTCACGTAATAATAAAAAGTATAATAAGATATACGAATAATATTTCTCTTATCATACTAATTAAAGTTATTGAACTAGTTTATCAGTTAATTTATTATGAAATTTGATTTAATAAATTAATTTATCACCTTATAACTTATAAATTATAGACTTATTAATTATAAATTAATTTATTAGTTATAAACTAGTTTATCAACTATTTTTCTCAAAAGAGAGAGTTATCTGTAAATTAAAAATAAAAGAGAGTGTGAATTTATTATTTTGTAAAATTAAATTACATTTAAATTCAAACTTTAAAACATGTTAAAGTGGGAAACCTGATATGATATATGTTAGTTGTTGAACGCGTTTATAGGTGGTTACGCGTTTAATGTTTAATAGGTGGTTCGTGTAATGCTTATTTGTTTCCAAGAGATACCAAATTTCTTGTTATTTTCTAGAACATATTTAAGAGGTGGCGGCTGATGTATATGAGTGATTACAAACCCTCCTGTTTTATACCACACAAGACATAATTTTTGTGTTATCTAAAAGGAAAATTGATAAAAAAGGAAGATGAGGAAGGTTGATAGATTTTGTAAACACAAATTAATGAAAGGAAATCAATCAAGAAGAAATTATCCATGAAGGAGAATATATGAGTGTGTTATTGATAAATTACTAAGTTAAAATATTTAATATTTTCATGAAAAATCACATAATCAATAAACACAGTTAATTAATAAATGTATAAAAAGACAATAATTTTATGGACCTGTGTCAATATTTGAGTATTTAGAAATAAAATAGTAACGTATAATTTCTATCTTGTAAATCGCAATAGTCAATTGAGTAGAAAATAATATCTCATACATCTAATAGAAATAATAACTATTGACCGTGTTTGTAAGTACATAGAAATAACCCTAGTTATATTTTATATAAAAATAAACTTATATTACGTAAATATTATAAACTTTTGTAACCCGTAAAATAATGATTAATTAAAATAGAGCCATTAGGTGAATATAAATATTAATAGAAAGTAAGTAAAAGATAAAATAAATATTTATTATTGTTTTAGATGTTGTTTGTAATTCATACTATAAACAATAAATTATTGAAATAAGTTTTTAATATAAGAAAAGTATATAAAAAAATATTTTAATCAACATATCATAATCATTCAACTTCTTTTAAATATCAAAGTATAACATATCATATACATTATATGAATCTATATATAAAATATATTCAACAAATGAAATTAATTAATATCTTCGGAAAGATTTATATTAGATATGTCTTATTAGAAACTAACCGAGATATTGAGTTTCTAAAAAATATCAAAGTTTCAATTAAATACTAGAATGAAAATATTGAATACTTACTTCAATGAAGCACTTCAAGCAAAAAAGGAATATTTAATTAAAGGAACTCGTCCACCATAGCAAAACACCTACACCAATCGGTTCAGACTTTCAAAACCACCTTAAACATGTCAAAAATGACGCTCAAAATGCTCACTGAAGGAGAAAACAAATAGTTTTAAAGTTTTTACCATCACATAATATAAAAAAGATGAAGTATAACTTAATGCACAGAATTTTATGTCGGACCATGGATTCCGACTTAAAAAGTCTCATTTACATCAAATTATATCGTGGTCTAACGTAAATGAGATTTTTCATGTTGGAGTCAACAAACATAAAATTTTCTACATTTAATTATAAAAGTGTCACTGTGAATTTTTGTTGTCGGATAACTTTTAGTCTATTGTAAATAGAGTGGCTAATTTTACAATAGTATGCATATTATGTCCCTTTCATTTTTAATGAAAATTATAATCTAAATTAATATTATAAAATATTGTTAGTAGTTAAAAATAACTTAATATCGTTTGTAAGTTTTGGTTAAGATATTTAAAATATATTTTCATAAAAAAAGTTTGGCTCGTTAAAGTTGTACTTACTCTATTCCAAATGGTGTTAATTCCGCTTAAAGAATATTACAACAACAAACATTCTCCAGATTTGTTGTAGTCATACTTGTAAATCTTAATTCTTTATATTATTACATAAAATTTCCCAATCTTCTGTAATTGGTTACTCTTCTAGTGTGTCTAATATGTCTAGTAGTTTATATTATTTAGAAGTTAACGTCATGAACAAATTATATATATATATCTTCTATCCTTAATGGAGGACTTTTTAAAAATAAAGTTATGATGGAACTATGAATCTTAAAAAGTATAATTAATCCTAATAATATTATCTTATCTTAATAAATTTGAGGTGAAAATAGTTTCAATTACATCCCTTTGCTTATAAATAAGTTTAACATTCTTTTCTATTCATATAATGTAGTTTACACATTTTTTATGAAATTTCTGCGCGTCTTTTCTTAAGTTAAAGTTATTTTTATTATATGGAGTTCATATACTTTTGTTGTGATGAGATTGGTTACCTGAGACTATGTTATTAAATAACTATCTTTAATGTATTGGTTTTAACGTGTAATAATATTATCATTCATCATTACATTATACAATGTATAAGATTTTTTTTTTTATACATAGCACGAAGAAAAATCAGAAATGTTTACATAAATAAAAATGGTTAAGTTATTGTTTTACACAAATATTACAGATTAAATTAAAACCAGTAAATCAGTCCAGTATTTGCCATGCAAACATTATTCCTGGGAGGTGAGAATCGAATTGAATTGGATAAACATTAACTTAATTATTAAACCCGACAATGATATTTTAATAATTTTCATGAGTCAACTTAATATTTTTTCTCGAGTCAACTTCAATGAATATAATTTTGAGAAGAGTCTATCTGAATAACATCAACAATTTGAATACTAGAACACATCCTTTAACTTTGTCTTGGCACTAACTGCCGTATTAGCACGGAATAATAGGGAGTAATTATTTAGTTCATTGGATTGTGGTGATGAAGTATGAAACACGTGTTGGCTACAGTAACTCATGTAAATGCCAATATAAATAAGGAAAGGTTTCATTGATTGGGGTCGGATAACAGAGGAAAGAACATCGACCAAAATCCTCATCTGAGTATACTTTGTCACTGAAACTACATTGCGAAACATAGAATAACAGAGATGGCGAGAACCCCTTCCTGGGACAATAGTGGCCTTAAGAAAGGCACTTGGACTCCAGAGGAAGATAGGAAGCTTGTAGCTTATGTCACTCGATATGGCTCTTGGAATTGGCGCCAACTCCCAAGATTTGCAGGTAATTCAACATATCCATCATTCATCTTATATTGTCCCATCAAATGAAAAAGTTGAATAATATACCAAGAACTCAAAAACCTTGATGTTCAGTTCAGAGTTCTACAGTTTCACTGTTGTTATTGGTGCATTGATTTTCAGGTCTGGCAAGGTGTGGAAAGAGCTGCAGACTTAGGTGGCTCAATTATCTCAGGCCCAACCTAAAAAGAGGAAACTTTACTGAGAAAGAAGAAGAAACTATAACTAAACTGCACCAAAAGCTGGGCAACAAGTATGATTAAAAGCTACAAAAACTTAAAATTCCGGTTTTCTTAAACAATTTTGGTACTATTTTTTTTTAATATTATATTAATTATCAGAATAAATAGAATCAAAACTATAGTTTCACTAAGGTGAACTTTTTCTACTTTTTATAGAAAAATAGCAACAAGGACACCTAATTTTATATAAAGTTTTCAAAAGGTATAATTTTTTAAAAATAAAAAAAATCCCTTTTTTGCATCTTGGAAATTCCATTTTAATTACTTAATTTTGTGTTTTCTCCCTTGCAGATGGTCTATTATCGCCACTCATTTACCCGGAAGAACGGATAACGAAATAAAGAACCACTGGCACACCACTCTCAAAAAGCGTTTTGGCGAGAAGGCACTTCACACCAAAACATATGTGAAAGCTGCAAAATCAAACGGTTCTGGGTCCAACCAAGACAAGGAATCCATTCAGAACAATGGTTTCTTCCACGAAGATTCTCCTTCTCCAACAATTTCTAGAGCTTCTGATCCTCACCCTTTCTCCCCGGAATTCTCCTCAAGCGAATTCTCGTCCACAATCTCGGATTATAGCATTAACGAAAATTTGTTTATGGAAGATGGGTTCGATTTTCTAGATGCATTAGAGGACTTAAACCAGAATATTTCGACAGAGTCGTTACACATTTCGCACGCCACAGTTCAAAACAATGATATCGAGAATTTTCATGGTCTAGATAAGGCCATGGAAGAGTCTCCTCTATCGTCCTATAATGAAAATCTGGTTGTGGAAAACGATGATTTTGGGTTTCTAGAAGCAATACAACCAATAACAGACCATTCTTGGACAGAAGCATTCGTGGCAGACATGTCACTTATTCCGAACGAATTTCTTGCTCCTTTGGTGAACGAATCCGAGTCATACTTTTCTTCTACTTATGATCTTTGGTCTCACCGATAATTGTCATGATTAAGACGTCAAGTTATTTCAATGAATAAAATAATTACCTTCTATTTTTGCAACAAATGTAACCAATTCAGTATAATGCAACTCTCTTTTTTTTTTCGCTGCATACAACTCAGAAGAATATTGTTGCGCAAAGTTGCTGGTCCTAATTACGACTTGACGACAAATAAATAACCAAATTATTTGGGTCATTGTTAAATATATAAATTAGTTCATTTAAATAAATAGTGTTCTGATTTTCTTTCACCAAATACTTGTAAGTAAATGTAAGTCACAGGTTTTTCCTACCCATGATTAGTCGTCATGCATCTAGTATTAAATACAACTTTGGATAATTTAATTTTTTCTGTAACACCTTACTAGTTTATATACACGTTTATAGAGCATATGTGTACACATATGTTTGATACAATGATATTCTATAATTGGGTTACACAACTATACACAAACAAGTTTTCAAAGAAAAAAAAATCATCGGATTTATAAAACTATACACAAAAGTTTGTCTCTAACACTTGGATTTGTAATATATTTTCTACTCTCATTCTAAATCCGATCATATTCTATTATCATAAGATAAAAAAGACACAAACAAGAATAACTTAAGTTTAAGTTATTTCAATTAACACACTGACTTCAAATATATATTTATAGAGTGTGTGTATATACATATATAACTTAACTTTGTACACACATCTATTTCAAGGATCTTATCTAGAATTTTTGTCTGGTGCTTTAAGAATACAGATTTGTTGTTATCAAGTATGACGCTTATGTAGAAGAGGTTTGGCATTGTACAGTGCATCTGGTGGTGCAAAGTATGAAGCTCGTATATGGTAGCAGTAAGGTCGCTATTGCAGAGTTAGAAACAATGTGCTATACCAATCGACTTCAAGGAAGATGCTGTCACAAGTTCTTATATTTGTAGATGAATTCCTTATTTTATATATATATATATATATATATATATACTTATTGATACAATAGAATCTTCTATTATTAGGTTTACAAAATCATATATAAAAGTTTTTTATGGAAAAAATTAATTGAATACAGAATTTTTTTGTTTATTTCAAACAGCTAGTTAGATATGCAGTATTTTCTACTATTATATTAAATACGATTATATTCATCATTATAAGATACAGAAAACTAATGAATAAGAGTAAATTAACTTCAAGATATTTAAATTATAAATACATATACAAATTTATAAGATCGACACGTCTTTTGTAATTTATCATTCATCATCTTTATATATATAATTACAAATCAATGAAATCACACTAATTATATCTTGTTCATTCTAAATATTTTTAGTACACAAATTCTAATTTCAAGAAATTAGTGTAATTCAATTAATCAAATCAAGCCAAATCTATTATTCTATTTTAAAGCATTATTCGTTTATAACAAATTTAAAATAAATTTAAATATGAAATTAGTTTATTATTCTTGAGTTGAGATTTGGTAGATAAATTTTCATTTGTCAAAAACAAACAAATATAAGATTTAACATTTTCAAAATTTGTAATATGAACATTTAACAAAAAAATGTAATCAATATCACAGTGTTAATTTTAAATAATTTGTGGAAGGTTTAACATCCTTAAACGCAACTAAACATACATTTTAACATGTACAAATAATCATACATTACTGTTAAGCTGTCAGTCTTCGATTTTATTTATTTGTCATCTAATTTAAGATCACAATATTCAAACACAATGTTAAAAATAAAATTAAAACAACACAATTTTTTTTAATATTCTACAGTATTATGTCAAAAGTCAAATCACAAATCATTTCAATTTAAAAAAATTACATAAATCCTACTCATTTCTAAATCTTCCTCCGCTTGTGTAAATTTCAATTTCATCGTCACAACTTTGTACCAACATTTTTTATAATATTTTCTTAACAAATATCAAGCCAACTTAATACACACTTAATGATTTCAATGTTAATATTCAAAAATTGTTTTATAATTACAATTATATGGTGATGTATAATTAAAAATAATTTCCTTCACCTAGCAATTATTGGGATCCTAAATAATAACAAAATGCACATGGAAATACTCTAAACTTCTAAATACCTAATAAACATCACTAAAACATCTAAACCACAAATCAAAATATGAGCAATTTAAAAAAAAATGACATTTTTCAAATAAAAGGACCGATAAAAATTCAATTGTTCACGTATAGAGTTAAAAAAATAATATTGGAAATATTTCAGAATCAAAAGAAATTTATTCTAAATCAATATAAGTTAAAAATGTTTTATATTAATTTGTCTTCTAACTAATAAGATTTGTGTGTGAAAGATGTGAGAAACAACCTCCAAAATAAAGAAAGAAAGTAAAAAGGAATAATTGACCAACAAGAAAGACAGAAGTTTGCAAAAAGAAAAAGAGAAAAGAATGAAAAATAAAATAAAGAAAGAAGGGCTATGACCTAGGTCTTCCATTTTTGTTGTTATCATTGTGAAGCCGTAAACACGAGCTATGACTCTCCTTAATTAGAGCCTCAAAACCTCCCTTCATACTGTTCATTGATAATGATGTAAAATTTGCAATTCAAAGTCACAATAAGTCTGAGTCAGTGATGCATATTTGTTGTTGGGAAAAAGTGAATTTTGAATAAATCGTTAATTATTTATACGATTTCATTTGAATAATATTAAGATTTCACCTCAATCTTATGTCAACTTAATTGCCTAGTAAATTTAATACAAAACATTACTCAATATTTAAGTCGTATTTGATGCTTCATAGCTTCAACACTTTTTATTAGTTTCGGTCCTCCATTAAAAAAAACAATAATAAGTAACAACGAAGTCTTAATAAAAATATACTTTTTTTTTCATGATTAAAACATAATTGTAAAGATGTCCATTGATAACATTAAAATATAATACTGACAATTGAATAAAAATATGAATATAGCAACTTACAATAAAAGTGTAAACAATTATTTTGGAAAGGAACACAGATGAATTTATCTTTATTTTTATCAGTTCAACTTTTTTATTATATTAATTACTTGAATTCAAATTCGACACGGTGAGAACCTAAATTATATGGATACAATTGGATCAACCAAACATATTAAAATAAATGAACATTAACAATGTATAGCACAAATTATGTATATATAATATCACATATTGTGTAAAATATCATCTATTAATTCAAAGTCAATTATTAAAATACAATTTTTCAAAAATTGGTAATTTTCTTTACAAAAATACGAAAATGTATATCGAATGGAGATGAAATATTAATTGCACTTACTTATGTAAAAAATATTATTTTAAATTACGATGAATTAATTTGAAAATTATGAAAAATCTTAATTCATTTTTGAATTTATCAATAAATATTCAAAAAAGGTATCCAGAAATAATTATGACAACGATAGTAAAGGAGCTCCATATCGAGGGAAAAGTAAAAGAGTTTCTCTAATGTTTGTCCTTATGCTTAAATTCACAACTTGTTAAAGAGTGTATCATTAAAGAATTATAGGATTTTCTTCTTATTATCAATTATAACTTTTAGTCAAATACTAAATATTCCTCTAATAACAAATCAAAAATTATAGAAATTATATATTTGAAGAATAAAACTTCACAAGTACAAAAAAAATGATGGGAGCTAAAACTTAAATTTTTAAATTCAAAAGAACAAAAACTTATTTAATAAAAAAATTATTTTCACTAATTAGCACAAGAAAATGGAGAGAAAAGCAGAAGACTGCGAGAGAGAAACTTTGTATTCTCTTCCACGGAGAGATTTTATCATGAAAAACAATGTCATTCTTCGAGTAAAATATAAAAAAAAACAATAAATTTTAATAATTACAAAAAATTTAGTTACAATTTAAAATTATATCTAAAAGAGATATTTTATTTTAATGTATACATTTTATATATCGTATTTTATCGTTGTAATTATCATTGTGAATTATTATTTCTTTCTCACTTTCCCAATTATTTATATTTAGTCTCTAAGAATACATAAAAAATTATTCACTTAAGAGACATTATCACTCTTTTTATTTTTTATTTATTTTAAAAAAATATAGAGCACAGAGGGTATCTTTTTCTATTGTAAAATATAATTTTTTTTTTTTGTCTAACCGAACAATAAAATAAAAATTTTGATTTTTTTCCATTCTCCCTTTTATTTTTTCAATGCAAAAGAAAAAAATAGTATAAAATTTAATTTTCTATTCAATTTTTTCTCCTTCCTAATCTTTCCATCCTAATTTTTTTTTTTTTTTT
>Ga0209700_104357_pt1 | contig 25620 bp, 12 predicted proteins | sample SiratroredBW_FD_187528 | JGI IMG/M metagenome (GOLD analysis project Ga0209700, IMG submission 187528) | Root nodule microbial communities of legume samples collected from California, USA - Siratro red BW (SPAdes) (version 2) | ecosystem: Host-associated > Plants > Roots > Nodule | place: USA...
ACAAGCAAAAAAAAAAAAAAAAAAAAGTGGAAAACACTTAATCCAATACCAATAATTTGTAATTTACAGAAATAATATCACTTTAATTTTTTCTTCTCACCAATCGCATTAAGAAATTCAGACATGACTATTCACAACTGCTGAAAAGTTTATAGGAAAAAGAAATAACTGCAACGCACATACCAAACGGCAACTAATGCCAAGTACAACAGCCTGTGAAGCTATTGATTGCATTGCATCTAGCAAGCTATAAAGTAACCGCTGTTTACCCTGCAAAGAATCAGGATGCAGACATAACAAATGTATGCTTAAAAGTCAAACCAAAATATTTCAGTGACCACAAATAGGATTACTTAATAGAGAGTAAGAGATTGAAAATAACTACAATTATAACCCCGAATTTAAACCATAAACTTTTCAGTAATGATCAAAGGGAAAAAAGTAAGAAAGCCTTACCTGAGCAAACAAGTCAAACTCTTCCAGAACAAATATTACTGTTTTATGTGCTAATCCGCATTCCCTAGAAAACAAAGATAGTAAATGCTCTAGAACATGAAATTATTTAGCTTTTTCAACCAATGAAACTTTCACTCACTTTAGAACGGCAACCATAAACTGGGAGTTGTCATCAAATGATGCCTGCAGAATGTTCATATCAAGATTAAAAAAAAAATCAACGTACCATAATTGTAAATGCATAGTACGAATTTTCTATAGGTACGTTATGTTACCGCTTTTGAGAATAGCAATTGATGCTCCATGCATAACTGCCTAGCTATTTCCTGTTTCATCATGGTTTGCAGCAACAAATGAGACACCAAACAAGAACAGATACAGTGCAACCTAAATCTATCCGTTCAAACAATCTTATTTGTATTGATATGTTTGGCAGAGAAGAAAGAAATAAGGGAATATGAAGTGGAAAAGGAAAGAAGAGAAATTCATGAGAAATAAAATAAAAATAAAAGTAGTCTCACTGAAAAAAAGATTAATTTTTTAAGATTATTTAATATGAAAAAGGAATTAAAAATATTATTTTTTTATTAAGGTTAATTTTTATTTATTTATTTATTATTATTATTATTACTTTATATATTAATTTATTATCTATAATCTATAAGTATAAATGGGGATTATCCTATTTGATGTAGGCAATATGGTCCTATTTTACCCTTATCTATAGAATATATAAGAGGGATTACCCCATTTAGTGTATTGTGTGATGTAAAAGAGACTAGGTTTGACAAAAGTGGGAGTGCAATTATGGTGGATGGGAGCCAATGCCATGTTAGTATGTAATGTGTTCTTTTGATTTCTCAAATTTAGAAGGCAAATCATTTTATTTAGAAAATATATAAAATTAAAATTAATATAAATGTTAAATTTAACTCATTAAAATAATGTAGTGTGACAGAAATTACAGACAATTAATTTTGTTTATAATAAAACATTGAGATTTTGTATCAAAAAGAAGTAAAACTTAAGAGACATCCTTCCATCTGGTGTTCTTCCGCCCATTTCTGCACTATTCCACGCCCTAAGATGAAATGAACAGTGTTTGAACTCTCCATTTCTTCGTAGTTTTTCACTTCCAAATGGTGCACAAATCCCAAAATTAACTCTCTTCCTCGCTATTCCACTATTTTCTCATTTACATCTGTGCAATCAAACTGACCTTATGACAAGAATAGTAAAATTTATAACATGCTTAACAAATCCTCATTGCTCTTGCATATCCAGAAATAGCCTGAGCTGCATTAATGCAAGCTTGGTCCATCACCATCCAATTCCTTTGTAAATTCAAATTTTCAACAATACAAAGATTTATTCCTCATCTTGAAACAAAAAATCATAAAAACCATTGTCACAGTTCCACTAGGAGAATCTACAAGCTTCCTAGCTAAATCACAGTGGATTATCTTCCAATTAGTTGTCCCTTTCCGCAGCAAGACTAACTAGTTAATCACTCAACTAGAGTTCGTGCCAACCAACGTGCCCATATTATTAACTGTGAGGCTGAGTAGGGCGGCAAACTAGCCATATAAGGAACCATTGACTATAAACAAATCACAGCTATCAAACGTCACCAAAGTCGTTGTCAGAAGTAAGTCAGCATAAACAATCAGGAAAAACAATTCCAGAAAACATTAACACAAAAGAAAAACAAAGGGCACTAATAACGTCATAGCTGCTTAAATTAGTAATAGTATAAGCAGGTTTTATGAATGCTAACCTTGAATGCAGAGATGTCATCACTATGTAAAAGCCCATTCAACCTCATCTGAAACGAAAAATTTAATTTAAGAGAACAAACATACTTCCATTCCCATAAATTATTAATATCATTATGTTTAATCGCTCATTCAGTAATATTTGAACATCTATTTTTTCATTGTAGTCTGTCCACATACACGTTTTAATCTGTTTTATTCTCTGCCATGGACTAAAATGGATTACAAATGTGTTTTAGTGACTAAAACAAGTTCAATAGCTAATGTGTAAGACCTAAACAAAGTAATTTAAGTGTGGGAATGAAACAGTTATGATTGTGCAGGCACAATAACCAAATAACTAAGACTAATTAAACTATATTATTATTTAGAGGCAGTGATAAATTACCACTGAAATCGAGTCTGGATTCTCTTGCAGCAAATCTTGAATGACAACTTCCAAAACCTAATAAGAGAAAACATATTGAAAAGAAAATGGAGGAAACACTTAAACCGAGGTTGAGGTTAAGGTGAGCGATGAACACACCGCGTTCTTTCCGGAGCCGCGCGGACCGAGAAGCAGAATAGAATTGTTGCACGCTTCCGTCACTGAAGTCGATATCATGAATTTCAGTTTGCTGATATGAGAAATCGGTAAAGTGAGGCTACGACCGATTCCGATTTGATTAAACAACGAGGAGAAACGTTAACTGTGGGAAGAAGTTCAGACCTGTAGTTACTGTCTGGATAATCGTTTCTGAAGATGAATTTAGGGTCGCAGATTCTGCTTCGAAGCACGTTCACTGCCTTCGTTTTGTGATTCTCTGCCTCCATTGCGCCGAAGATGCAACACAGTTGGCGGGAAAAACAACCGCGTCTGTTTATTTATAACTAGCGAAGATCTTGTGTTCTCTGTCAAATGCGGCCCAATTCCTATAATGGGCTTTGTTCTTCGTTGAAGCCCGGTTATAGGTTAGAAATTTCTGATGGACGCATTCTCCCTGTACATCCATTAATTCTTTCTGCACCCCATATTTTTTAAAATACATGAGATATTTATTTTATTGTATATTTCAGAATAAAAAAATGTGTTCATTCAGAATATAATTTTTTTTATTCCAGGTTATCTGGAATATAATTTATTTATATTTCAAAATCCATAATCCAGAATTAAAAAATTATGTTCTGAATTATATAATTCAAAATAATAACCATTTTATCTTAATAAATTATATCAACTTTACATTCAAAAAATAATTCAGAAAACAAAAACCATAATAAATCTTCGAGGTATAATATAATTTTGTAGTTAATTAGGTATAGTAATTGTATTATTTCCGTTTTTACTATTCTGTGTAAATTAGGTCTTTTAGGTATCGCGTTAAGTTATACATTGAATATGTTTTACTATTGTTACTACTAAAATAATGTGTTTTTGTGTAACGTATATCTCTAATATGCTTTAATTTAATTTTAATTTCTCTAGTATCATAATTGTATAAATAAATTATATCGATACATAGATATTAAACAATATCTCAATGCATTGTCATTTAGTGTTACAGTAACAAAATACATATTATATATATGTAGAAGATTCACATAATGATTAAATAATACTATCGAGATCTACGAAATAACTGAGATCTAATTTGACTAAGTGTAATAGATCACTTAAAAAATTTTATCAACTTAATCTATTTTTTAGATGAATTGTATTTTTTTTTTTGTCTAACCTATAATCATTTTGTTTTTTTTTTTTAATTTTAAAAGTTAATAAATTTAAATATATTATAAATCATAAAATATTTGTATTTTCCAATTCATTAAAGATGTCTATGGTGAAGCACGTGTCAAGATCTTATTGTCATATATCCTTTAGGAACAAGTAAAGTCCAGGAAAAATTACAAGGAATCAAAATAGAAATTCCTTTTAGCAGTATTTTCCGATAAACTTGAACTATGTTGTGCAAATTTACTTCATGAGTTAGTTTGTGTTTATAAAGAACTGAAACATTAATTTAAACAAGAAATATCTACCTTAAATTTTGTAAAACTAATTTAAGAGTTTTGTCTAAAATTTCTTTGTCATATATGCGGAAGAAGAGCGTGCGAGTGCAAAATATCAGGCGGCGAGGCCACACAACGTGAGCGAGCAAACCTCAGATGTTACGGCTCACCATGGGATTGGTAACCACCACTGTACCCATGAACGTCGTTCCTCAATTCGGGTCGCTCCGAACATCCACTCGGGTCGGAAACCCATCCGGGTTGAGCTTCCCTCTTTCACGGTCACAGAAGAGGAATAGGAGCTTTGTTTGCTTGGCTGTGGATGACGAACTCAGACAGGAGCAACAGGAGTTGAGTACAACCGCTACTAGGTCGGGCTCCGCCCTTGAAGAAAGGCCCGGTAAGTTCCACTAAAACTGCTTCATCGAATTCATTCATTTCAATTTAATGTTATGGTTATATTATTCCTTAAAAGTTTTTAGAAAATTTTAACTTTGCTCACTTCATTTCGTACTGTTATTTACCTTCTTACTTGTAGCATATTATTATCTAAGTACATGGTAATTGATCTGGATGTCAAACAAAAATATGGGGTGCGTTAGTTGTATTAAGGTCGTTTTGAATAAACTTATCCACAAACTTATAGTACAAGAACATGAGAAAAAATCATTCTTATATGAAATGAAGTTAATTTGGACAAATACTGAGCTACAAATTTAATTTTCTCTCGTGAAAGAAACTTATTTCATTTTTCTTAGTTGTGGAGAATTTTATACAAACATGACCTATGTCTAATATTGTGTGAGGATGCTACGAGGATAAATTCCGAATATAATTAGTGTATGTCGTTTTTTGTTCATATTATGTTGTTTAACTCAACTTATCCTGGGGTGGTTTCTTGAGAACAATGTTAACGCGGGTACATTTGAAATTGTGCTGATTTTTTCCCTTGTTAAATGATGATCGTGGTGATATGATTCCTCAAATGTAGTAGATATGGTTAAGATTCTAAGATCATTCTTGTGTCAGAAAACACAGATTTGTTTAAGAGTACATCAGAAGAAATGCAGGGAAATTTCGAGGAAGATGGTGGACGGGGTGCTATCTATGATTTTCTTTATCCTAGTAAAGAGCTTCTTCCTGATGATAAAGAAATGAGTGTATTTGATCATCTTGAAGAGCTGCGGCAGAGAATCTTTGTATCAGTTTTAGCTGTTGGAGCTAGCATTTTGGGATGCTTTGCATTTTCAAAAGAACTGGTAATGATTCTTGAAGCTCCTGTTAAATCACAGGGTGTAAGATTTCTTCAGCTGGGTCCTGGTGAATTTTTCTTTACAACTTTAAAGGTAAGATATCTTACAAATATCTCTGTGATGTCTATTGCTTCCTTCCTTATCAAATGAGCTGTAATATTTTATTTCTTGGTAGACATTTCATTATGTTCCTGCTCTTGCTTTTTATCAGGAATGTACAAAGCAGCCTTCGTTCTTATGTCTGCCTCATAACTAGTTCCCAAATAAGGTTAATGGCATAGTGCAATTGAAATATCTTTGTTGTCGTGCTAATTGTTTTAACTAAGACCTTAAATTAAAATTCAATCCGAATAAACTGTGATTTAGAAGATCGAGAACGAAACAGTGTGTTCATTTATACTTTATCACATCAATTTAGGCACGAGGTGCATAATATTCATGAGTGAATGTAATGGGCCAATAGTTGAACCCCTCAAGGCACATAATCTCATAGGCACGCAATCTATCACTTAGAATTTGAATTAGTCTCTAAGCTTAACTCCTCAAAACTTAAAATGTGAGGACTATTGAAATCTTATTTAGGGTTTAGGGTTTAGTAGGTTTAGAAGGGGGTGAGCGCTGAAATTAGGTTTTTTCAAAGAATCTTCAAATTAGCTTGTAAGATCTCATAGGCACATAATCTATCACTTAGAATTTGAATTAGGATCTACCTCAACCTCAACTCGAAACACTTATAATGTGAAGACTATTGAAATCTTATTAGAACTAGTCTATTATCTTTAATAGGTTTAGGATTTAGTAAGTTTAGTAGTCTATTATCTTATTATCTTTATGGGTGTTGTTTTGTGTTGTTCATTTAACCATTTTTTGTATACCCGTCTAAGTTAGGATCATACCCTGAAATAGAGATAAAATAAAAGAAGGCAGGAGCTACCTTGATAGTATTAATTTTTTGTCACTTTGAACTGCAGGTGTCTGGATACTGTGGCCTTCTCTTGGGAAGTCCCGTCATCCTCTATGAAATCATAGCCTTTGTACTTCCAGGACTTACAAAATCTGAAAGAAGATTTCTAGGGCCAATTGTTTTAGGCTCATCAGTTCTTTTCTATGCCGGAATAACTTTCTCCTACTTAGTTCTGACACCTGCAGCATTAAATTTCTTTGTTAACTACGCTGAAGGTGCTGTTGAATCACTATGGTCCATTGATCAATACTTTGAATTTGTTCTTGTGCTTATGTTCAGTACAGGCTTATCTTTCCAGGTAATGTTTTCTTCCTGTTTTTCTCTTTCTTTTTGATAAACTAGCTGACACCAACTCTTGACAGAGGCCATTGATATGATTACATTTTTAAAAATGTCTGCTTGGGGTCTATTTGGAGTTATGAACACTGGACATTCCAAGAGCATAATTCTGTTAAGTATTCGAAAGAAAGGCATGCAATGGTTACTAAGATGAAGAATGCTCACAAGATTGTTTTTGCTTAGAGTCCATTTGTAATCAATTATTCGTTTGGATTTTAGTTTTGCATAAATAGTTGTGCGTTTAACCAGTGCTTCATGAAACAAGAACAAGAAGTAATCTTTAACTACATATGTACCTCCAAACTTTATTAGTTATAGAATCTAAATGAATTCATATTGTAGGTACCTGTCATTCAATTTCTATTGGGACAACTTGGACTGGTGTCCGGAGACCAGATGCTATCAATTTGGAGGTATGTTGTGGTTGGTGCAGTAGTGGCAGCTGCTATAGTTACGCCATCTACTGATCCTCTTACTCAAGTTCTTCTAGCAGCACCTTTATTGGGTCTTTACCTAGGTGGCGCATGGATGGTCAAGCTTATTGGACGGTGACCTAAGTCCCTTAATTATGTGCCAGAATTTTCGGTCTGCGCAGATGTTAGTGTACATTCACACAGCAATCTAGTGTATATTTTTACTCGTACCAGAGCATTACTCTTCCTGTATTCCAATTGATTTAAACGTTCTGTCGGGTCATTTTTAAATGAAAAACTTGTTTTTTATTTTCAAATTTCAAATGAAAGTAAAAGTATAATACAACTGAACAATGCGTTTCAAGTTGAATCTCCTCGCCCATGTTTAGAGCAATAAAGCTTATGTGTCCAAAGAACGTGCCTTAAAGAAGTGAAAATTAGAAGTTATCCGTATATGTTTTTTAGTCTAAACGTGAAAAGGTGTGAATTTGAAACCAATATGACGAAAATCCGAAAACAAGACATACCCTGAATTCCATTTATTAGAATTATAACAGTACTTTGAACTGAACCAGATAGATTTTGATGGAATTATAATTGAAATTTTTATACCGAAATTTTTAATTCTGTTTAAATGTGAGAGGAGATAGTATTCCAGCGACCTTATGTATACCTGAGGTCGTCCAGTGACATAAGTACACTGGTATATATGAAATTGAAAATCCAAATGATCATTTCAGAAGTTCTACAACGGCAAATAACTCCTCGAACACATTCCCCCACCCAAATAATAACTAATAAAAAATACACTCGGGGTAATGTCAGAGTCTACTTATCGGTTAATGTTAAATTTTCCACTGTGACTTCATCAGTAGTACTAGGATTACTTAGTTCAGATGCAAACTGTCTCAGTGAAGTCCTCAAGCAATTGCATGGCTCCATAAATGCATCTGATGAGCCTAAAAGTTCTTCTGCCTCCACTTTCACAGTATCAATAATGCTGAGGATTTTCTCCAAACCTGCCTTTATGGCAGGAATCTCTTGTGGGGGATAAAGACATGCTCCAATTTCATCAATCTGTCGACCAAGTTCCTGACATAATTGCAACAATTTCTCCATCGAATTTACAAAAGTGCTGTTGTCATTTGGTTTTTCCACCTTAAGCAAGCCGATGATGGAGTGAATGAGTACTTTTATAACTGAAAGTGTATCAGAGACCACCTCAATTGCTCTTTCAGCCACTTTCATCTCTTCAGGCGACAAGTCATTCCCTAGATCATCTTCACTTGAATTACCATCATGGGACTCTGACGCTACTTCTGAATAACTACAAGTTTTATCAGCTTGATTATCACCTGAAGCAGGTTTCAATTCTTTCATCTCACGAAGAACATCCTTCACTGAGATAGCAACCTGCGTCATTCCTCGCCCAATTGCTGTAACATTTGTGGAAGGAGTTTTTTTAAGGGCAGAACATGCTTCCCATACAGGACCAACTAATTGTGGTACTGATTGTTTCTGGTCTTTACTATGGGTTCCTGTTGGTGTTCATTAAATAAGAAAAGTTGTCAACAATCCAATAAGAGATTGCCAAAATAATTTTATAATTGAAGTCTATTCATTACAGCAGGCTGTGTTTATTCCAAAACCAAAAGTATCCTTAATCAATGCGTATTAAACCAGAAGTATACTGGGATCTTATTAAATCAAATGTTAATTTTAAACTAGATTGATTAAGAAACTGAAATACACTCTCATACTTGTGAAGGAAGAAAACTCCAAATCACAACTGAAAACTATACCTCATACATATCAAGCAAAATGCAAGGAATACACTATCTAAAACACTCTCATTCGATATATTTATTGGAAATCACAATTTGGTGGGTCCCATATCTTATTGTTTTATAAGATTGCTGAAAACACAAATAAAGTTAAATTCCAGAGGCGTGAAAGATCACTGTCCTTAAGGATAAATTGCACAAGTTCCCCAGGATACAACAAGAACTTCTCGGATGATACCGAGGATATCAGAACTAACAAGTAAGCTCTTTTAAGAGCAAAAAAACCTAAGATTTAGAGAAGAAAATTTGAGAAAGAGAAAGGAGAGAAGTGCAACCGTGATTTTCGGAGAAGTGAAAGCCTCTATTTATAGAGGATGAAAACCGTGTAGTGGGTGAGCAGTTTTGAGTCGTGAAGAGTGAGGAACGAAAGAGAAGGAAATGGCTTGCTGCTTCAACGCACGTCTCGTTGCTCTCAACGTTTGAAAATGAGAGAGCTTCAAAATGCTGCCCTCAACGTTCAAAAATGAGAGAGCTTCAAACAGCATGAAGATCCCATCTCCGCAAGCGATGCCACGGTTTCAAAGCTTTTGGAAGATGCGGAGGAGTCGCTGGAAAAACCGCCGTAGATCTGGGTTCGAACGTGGCCGTTTGAATTTTAGGTTTTGCATTTTACCGCTTTTTAGATTTTGCAATACTTCTGTTTTTCACAACAATCCACCACATATTGCAAAATGTTAAAGAAAAAAGAAAATAAATCCTGGATCTCATATAAGATGCAATGCATCATACAAACCATTATTGCTAAATCAACAATGGAACACCAACTCTGATGCATTACATCTTATATGATGAGACCATTTATTTTCTTTCTTTCTGCTTTAACATTTTATAATATGTGGGATATTGTTGTGAAAAACAAAAGTAATGCAAAATCTGAAAAGGGGTAAAACGCAAAACCTAGAATCCAAACGGCCACGTTCAAACCCAGATTTGTAGCGGTTTTTCCGGCAACTCCTCCGCGTCTTGCAAAACCTCTGAAATCGTGGCACAGCTTGCGAAGGAGATCTTCGTGTCATTTGAAGCTCTCTCATTTTCGAATGTTGAAGGCAACAATTTGAAGCTCTCTCATTTTCGAACGTCAAGGGCAACAGAACGTATCACTCTTCACGGTTCAAAACTTCTCACCCACTACATGGTTCCCATCCTCTATAAATAAAGGCTTCCCCTTCTCCGAAAATCACAACTTGACTTCTCTCTTTTTTTCTTTCTCAATTTTTCTTCTCTAAATCCTAGGTTATTTTGCTCATAAAAGAGCTTACTTGCTAGTTTTGATATCCTCGGTATCATCCGAGAAGTTCCTGTTGTATACTAGGAGACTTGCGCAATTTATCAGGCACGGATAAGTCCTTAAAGACAGGGATGTTTCACGCCTCTGGAATTTAACTTTATTTTTGTTTTCAGTCGTCTTATGCAACATTTTCGTAGTATCGAATAAATTCGAATCATTAGAAGAGAGTATTAGGAAGAATGTGTTTCTAGCACTATTCATATATCAACTCCATAGCTACCAGATCAACTAATCACACGACTATCAACATCACAAAAGAAAAACGGCATAAAAACTTCTGTGATGAAAACATAGCGTGATTGGACGGACTTAAAAAACATCTCTATCACCAACTAAATATCTTAGCTAACGTCCATCTCTTTCACTATCAACTAAATCATGAAAGGGAATTATCATCAGGTTGCGTATTTTCTCCTCAACTCATGCATAGTCTCCCATTCTACATTTCGGATAGGGTGTATAAAACGCATGGTCTAGGGAGAAGCATGTTCTCATCTATATCTCTCACATCTAGCTTTTAGATTCAAAAAACGACAGTCCAGAATCACAGAGAAAAATGTATTATTATAACTGATCAACATGTCACTAATTATCATAGCATAGCACAAATTAGTAATCACCATACCATATAAAGATATTGTTTCCTTCATCAACCTGAAGCTGGAATCAACAACTTGCTTCACGGATGCATGAACAGCAGAAGTCAGAGTAGGCCCCGCACCAACCGTACTACCATGAGAAACCAAAAGGAAACCTTGTAGAGTGTTGAAGTATGATGCCATATTTTCCTCAATTGCTTTGAACTCTGGCTGCTCCCCGGTCCAAAGCATTCCCACTGCAGCAAAGCAAGACACAATTAATTAAACAATTGAAAAACCAAACAGAAAATTCGATGGTATCCGCACAGTGCAATAAAAAAAAGGCAAGAAAAACACTGAAAATCTTTCTCCTTTCACAAATACCAGTCTAAACGATTTCATTAATTTAATAATAGCAGCAAGTGTCCAACACAATTCAATTCATGCAATCTCTTATACCCACTTTGGAAAACCCTCGTGGGTGACGACGACACTGAAAACTAAACAATGATGGGGGAAAAGATTGAATTTTGGGAGTGCTAGAACGCAAAATTGAAACCGGGCATTTGAGAGAAACAAAATTTAGTGAGTGAAATTACGAATGGCAGACCTGTGGTTGCTTGTTTAGAAACTTGGTCTCCCATCTTCATGACATCGTCCCAGGTGACTTTGGTTGAAGAAGACGGCGGTGTTTGATCCAAAACCTAGGAGGGTGCGAAGAAAAATATGTTGAGAGATGGTGATAGCCGAGTAGAGAGAAACAGAGAGGAATGACGTGATTATTACCTGGAGGGTTTCATGGATAGTGGCGAGGTGGGAACCAAGCACTAGATTCAGATGTTCTTTCTCTTTCTTGGATTTTACAGCCATCTTCAACCCTCCCACTCTCCACAACTGCACACTGCGTTTCAATCTCCAACTCAAAAAGCTTTCTGCCAAGTGACAATGGTGGTGACGGCGTTGGGAACAGTGCACTCGCTATTGAAGCTGGAATAGGGGTTTATGCTGGCACTTCTTTATAAACCATCAAATTAAAGAAAAATGTTTTCATGTGAAAATATTTTATCATAGATTAACAAATTTTTGTTTTTATATAACTAAAATTTAATAAAAAATATCTTTCATAATAATTTTACTTTGAGCTTTTTATCCAAAATTTAAATAGTATTATAAGGTTTTTTTAACCGATTTGACTCATATTTTACAAATATTGAAATATAATTTAGATATAGGTATTAAAGTAGGTAAAATTGAAAAGAAAAAGTGAGTGAAAAAATAAATATATAAATAACAGAATTCATAAAAAAGTTAGTTAGTAAAATTATTTGTGAAATAAATGTTTTAAGAACAAAGGAGAAAAGTATATTTAAAATATTCAATAAAAACGTGGAAGTGTAAATTACACCTTGAATTTATTTGTTTAGAACTCTGATGTTAATAAACACCTGTAATTTTATTGCACTTTTTTTATGAGAAAGGTTTATAACACACTTTACTATTGATTGAAAATTATAAAATTGAGAAAATATTAAACGAAAAGTTATATTTACCAATATATGTGATTCCTTAAAAAAATAAATCAGTTATGGAGAATGTATTTAAAAAATGTCACACTTTTTTTTTTAGTTTCTCTACCCTTATATATGAAATTAAAATTATTTTTCTTCGCACCAGCACATTAATCCGACCATCAGGATATCAGTGGCATTATCAAAATATTATTTATTGAATGTTATATTTTAACTGAAAGTACTCAATAATTTATCATTAGTTGTATCATACACTGATATTTGTATACAAAATGTAATTACACAACGTTGTTTGTGAATTTATACATTAATATTTTCTTATATTTTTAAAGTGAGTGGAAGAGTTGTGGACTTCACACTCTGCTTTTTAGTTTAAATTCTTATTAACTCCATGGTATTATAATGTTTTAAATATAATTAATGGTAACAGTCTTAAAATAAATTATGAGGGATAAGAGTACTTTTCTCGCACATAAACAAATTCTTAAACTTAAATTTGATTTAAAAAGACATTTTTAATAAAAAATATATATATAATTTTTCTTAATTGATTATAGAGTCAATTTTGAATATTTTTCATCTCATTTTCATGGTTACTATGTGAACTAGTATCTATACAATTTATAAAGAGATTATACTTATAATTATTTTTCGTGGTGTGTAAAAATCATTATCATTTTATCCTTTAATTTTTGTTATTATTTTTTTAAACTCAATTAACTAGTAATAATAAAATCAATTAACTAGTAATAATAAAAAATACCGACAATAAAATTATAAAAGGATTTATTTTTAGAATTTAGTTATAATTTTGAATCGGAGGTAGGATACGAAATCTCTGAAAAAAATTTAATGTTTTTTAATATTTATTTCAATGAAAAAGAAATAAGGTAGAAGAATTTTGACCAAATACCTTGAGTCATATAAAAGGTATTTATAGAAATTAACAATTAAATAACAAGAGAAATATTACAACCGTTCACGTGTAGTATTTGTTCTTTCAAAATGATTTTGAATAATCAGCCGATAAATTAGGTGTGGTTAGACGGGGTCAGCCTAAACATTATTGAAAAATTTGACTGATCGTACCATATATTAAGGGACATTTTTGTCACTTTCACTGTAAATCCAAGCCAAATTGAAATTTTAAATTTGACTAATTTTTTTATTATCAAAACCTATGTCAGTGGATTTTGCCTCGGGATTTGCATAATTAATGTATAACCTTACTTTTACTCTACTTCGTATATTATTTATACGCATTTGGTGTCAAATAGTACAACACATATTCAACTAGTATTTACACTTATCATAGCGAAAATATTAAAAATAGCATAATTCAATTAAGTAATATACAGTAATACTTTTGATAGTATATTAAAATAAAAGAATCACGTGACTATCTAATTAATAAAAAATATTGAATATATTACTTGATTGAATTGTGTTATTGAAAATAATGTAATTGTTTAAATAATATTTATATCTCCGGTTCTTAATTATTTTAAAATAAAAAAATATTTATCAGATACAGAAATAAAAATAAGATAATAAGGACTTAATATTTAAGCCAATTACTTTATGTTAATTTTAAATTTGTAAGGATAAAAAAAAGAAAATAATAATATTTTGTAATACATAAAGTTTTAATATTAAAAGTAGAAAACACAATTTATTATTTTTTGTCAATGGAGATAATTTTTTTGTCTATAATAGATTGAAATTTTTATATTAATGTAATATCAAAATTTATATATAGAGAATAAATTATAAAATTAAGAAACGTATAATTATTTTAAATAAAAACATAATATTAAAATAAATTAAGAATGTAAAAGGAAAAATAATATATATATATAATTATCTTATTTATATAAATAATAAATATATAATTTATTGTGTATAAAGAATTTCATCATATTAATTTAAAATAATCCTTATAACCTTAATTATATTAATGAATATTTCCCTTTTTTATTATTAAACTAATATAGTTAGCCTTTATACTAAACTATGTAAAATTAATGTTAAAAATAAAAAAGTATTAATTTATATAATTAAGGTAACAAAAAGTATTTAAAAAAGATAATTAAATTATTTAAGTACTTAATTTATTCAAGTAATTAAGTAATATTTTCTTTTTTTATATAAATAAGATTACATTTTATTAAAAAATATAATTTACTTAAATGCTTGTAATTTATTTTCTATATATTAGTTTTGATATTATAAATTAAATTATTATAAAATCATTTATTTTATAATATATCAGAAAGAGATTTTATCTTTGAAAACAAAAGTAATAAAACATGTCTTATAGTATCAAGAATTACTAATTAAAATATATTGAATTAATATGCAATATAAATAAAATATCATGCCTTTTGTTTTTCTTGTGTATACAATCTAAAACTAATAAAAAATAATTGACTTACCATAAAAACAAATTCAATTAGCATTTATACTCAGCATAGAAAAAATGTTAATGGGAATTGAAGTACAGCGAATCCAACCAGGTACTTTTACTTTACGTAATTAGTTACAAAACCTTTGCCAAAATTGGGTTGAAAAAAAGTAACAAAATATTGTCATGTTGTGAAAACATTTTTCTCTCCTAACTTAAATTTGTTCTTTTCTGCAACCAAAGGTATATGCTTCACCAATCCTAACCAAACTTGCTCATAGCTTTAAGGAATCTTGTCCATTTGCTTAAACTAATCCACCTTCTACAGAATAACTTTTCTGAAATATCCTTTCCCTTGCTTTAATTGCCTGCAATCACAGATGTTCCATAAATAAGTACATGTCTAATCTGAATCTTAATAAGATTGCATGGATTAAGATAAAAGTTTTCTTTGAATTTACTAGATAACTTCTTTATTTTAAATACCATATTCAGAGAGTTCTGTTTCCTATTTGAGAATATATAATATTGTGAACATGGTGTTTTGGGATGGTGTCAAACCTGTTCTTCCCAGTTTGTACGTGCTGTTATGAGAGATAGCATAACTGTTTGACAGAAGGCCCCAGTGAGTATTCCAATCCACAACCCTTTTCCTCCTAATAGAAACCAGAAACTCAATATAGCAGCAGTGGGAATTCCAAAAACATAATAGGCTGCAAGGTTTACATATGCTCCTAAGTGCTGCCACCCACATCCTCTAGCAATACCTGCAATGGACAAGTATTACAGAATTGTATTGAAAAATAGGTTGCAAGAAGAGTGATGTATATTGAAAAATATAGTTCAAACAAGAGCCAACCTGAAAGGGTAGCATGTAGGGAGTCCAGTATAATAGAGAGGCTTAAGAGAGGAGCCATAACTGTGACATAATCCACCACGTCCTGCTCATTGCTAAATACATAACCTAAAATCTGTCTGCAAGCAAAAATGATTGAGCTGACCAGAATGGCCTGGGAAGCTGCAAGAGCCATGGCAGCATAGACACCTACTCGTGCTGCTGGTGGATTTCCAGCTCCTAATGCATTAGAAATTCTAGTGCTGAATAACAAAAAAGAGAAATCAATCAGAAAGAGAGAAAAAAATCCTTACTACAGTATTAATATTCATGAATGTGGATATACACAGATTGACGAGATTAGGAGTTAAGTGAATCAAAACCTTGCAGCTGAGCCAATTGATTCTGGGATGGTGTAGATTGTAGTGACGATGTTTAAACTGGTCAGAAAATAGTTAACAACAAAAACAAGTTATTTCAATTCAATCACTTGAATGAATCAAATTCAATATTGAGTAACAATTTCAAAGCAGATTTTTAGGCACACAAAACCATCCTGGAGGACTAAGATTAGTTGCATACCATATGGACAAGACTGAAGTTTCTAGCTCTGGATTTGGTAAAAGACCAGAAAGCAGGATTACTAGCTCAAATGACCACCATTCAAGGCTGCAATATGTATGAAACAAATCGTGGGTTATTATTTAAGGGCTAACAAAAACACAACATAGAAGATCAAATACAAGAGGAAGCACCTCACCAGATCATTCCAGCTGAAGGAATGGCATAGCGGATGAATTCTCCAACCCCATTGAATAGTTCCATTGAAATTGGGACTCTAGTCTTTTCACACTGAGTAGAAAATTTCATATATAATCCTAGTAAAATCACATTCAGCCAGTATGAAGCACCAATAGAAAATGCTGCTCCTAAGTTACCGAGTCCAGTTTTGAAAACCATCAACCAACTGATAGCCACATGGAAGCAAATAGTAACGCAGGAACTTATGACAAGGGGACTGATGAGACTTTGCATCAAAAAGTATCGAACCAAGGTCTGAAGTGCTGCGTAAGCAAAGAGAGCAGGGATCATGCACACAGCAAATTTTCCAGCTTCTTGTGAAATCAAAGGGTCTTGGCCAAGTATAGTGAGCAGCTTCCCCAAGTATATCCACAAAAGAGTCAGAGGAAGACAAGATAAAGTAAGCGAGACGAGTGCAGTGTAAATTTGAACACCAAATTTTCTGTATTGCTTTGCTCCATATGCTTGTCCACATTGAGTTTCCAGTGCACATGACATTCCAAACTGTTTGTACAAAAGTCAAAACGCAAATATTCACAACAACTACCAATAAAAAAACTACTATTTGATAAACCACTGTTTCATATTGATATGGTGTGATAACATGAGAAAGAAAAACAAGACTTACGATGACACTGAAACCAGATACAGCACAGAGAGAGATGGCGATGGCTGTGCTTGAGAGAGCAAGCTTACCCAAGTGACCAACCATCATCATTGATATTATTTGCAGAAAATACTGTGACAGAGTCACAGTAACCATAGGGCCTGCTAGATAACCGACCCTTTTCACCTCTTCACCAAAAAGACTCCATCTTGATATGCCTGAATCACCCTTTTTCTCCTCTCTCTCCTTCTCTAAGAGACCCTTTTCCATATTCTCTCCAAGGGACACAAAAGTTGCCACCTTGTTGAGACGTTGAAAGTGGGGTAGAACAAGGTATTTAGGGTACGAGATAGATTTTGGTGTATATATAATAAGCCTTCAAAGGTTGTTTGGGTTTGATCTTATTATATGTGGCGCGTGGTGTATTATTTTAGAACTCTGATACGTTGACCCCTACTCTAGCGGTGTCAATATGTAGTTTTTCATTGGTTATTTTCACACTCAATAAAATCTTTCTTTTGACAACTCATTATAATAATATATATTACTATTTTAAATTAAAGAATAGAAAAGATATGATTAAAATATAAATGGATTGAGTTGTTAAGTTACTCATTATAATAATATATATTACTATTTTAAATTAAAAATAGAAAATATATGATTCAAATATAAATAGATTGAGTTGTTGAGTTACTCATTATAATAATATATATTACTATTTTAAACTGAAAAATATAATAGATATGATTAAAATATAAATTTGTTGAGTTGTTAAGATACTGTATTTACTTTTTGTGGTGTCAGGATATAACCACGTTTTCATTATTTTACGTGGCACGTGCGGTCATATATAGAGGTTTATAATTAGCCTTGTACTATAATCTTATTTTAATATAAAAGTTTATAAGACTCGTATTTTAATTATTTTTTTATTTTTTATTTTGAAGCACTTAAAATATTAGCTACGACTCGAAATCTTATTTATATAGAGCATTAAATTTGTATAGGATAAATTTTAAAACCACAACTTTTATTTTTAAAATAAAATATTAAATGAAGGATAATATATCTCATAAGAAGATATTTGATAAGAAGATATGTGATAAAAAGAGATATTTGATACATTTTAAAACTATTACTTTTATTTAAAAAAAATATTAAATGAAGGATAATATATGTGATAAGAAGATATTTGATAGGAAGATATGTGATAAAAAGATATATTTGATAAGAAGATACGTGATAAGAATAAATAGATTTGATAACAAGTTAATCCTTCAATAAATATATATATATATATATATATATATATATATATATATATATATATATATATATATATATATATATATATATATGTATGTATAGTTAGAATAAATTTATGGACCTTAATAATTATATCTGTAATCCATTGTTTAAATATTTAATAAAATATATTTTCAATCAAATATATTTTCTAAAGATAAGTATATGTAAGATAATTTTTAAAAATGTATAAGAAATAAAAACGCAAATATTAATTTTATATATATATATATATATATATATATATATATATATATATATATTATTTCATTAACGTGAATGATCCTTTTATAAAAATTATTCATATTTTTTAATATACGAACATGATGTACCGGTTTCATTTTATACTAATCTGAATTCATAAAGAATAAAAAAGATATACACACTTAAAATTGTATGTATTTAATAAAGTGTGTATATTTTTTATTAAATAACCCACAATGATTACTTAATATATATTATTTAGTTTGATTTTGTGGGTTTCGCAATGAATGTTTACTTAAAAAAGAAATCTTTCAATATATATTTTTAAAATAAATTATCGAATAAAATATATTTTAAAAAACTGTTTAAAAAGGTAAAGTTAAGATAAAAACTAATTATATCTTTTTATTTATAAGTATTGCATTTTTGAGAAACAATAAATGATCAATAACTTGATGATCATATAATTTCAAATTAGATATACATGTTATCCTCTCTAAAATTTAGATAATTCAAATTCACTTGTTTTTAAGAAGCAAATAATTTTAAATTTCAGCAAACAAATAATAACATGTTGATGTGAAATATAAGTAAGGAAATTTTTAAAATTTTTACATACTATTATATCTAATAAAAATATGTTGGTACTCTTTAATTTTGAGGAAACTTACTGAAATATTTTAAAGAATATTTAAGATAAATAAAACATATTTAAGACATTTTAAAAAATCATAATTTTCAGAGATTATGTGAATATAAGAAAATGTCTCGTCTACCGACACCCTAAAATCATAATCTATGCTCATAATATTATCATTCTTGATTATTTTCAAAGTATTATTTTTATAAAAAAATATCTTTTATTTATTCTTTTAAAATTGTGTTGCAATTATATTAACATGTTTACTTAGCTTTAATTATTTTATATATTTATTATGAAAAAAGGGAGAAAAGCAATGAATGATAGAAGAATCAATTAATGAAAATAACTAAAATACGTATATAATAAAAATATTTTTTCACTAAATTTAATTGGTAAATAGTATAAAAAATTAACAGTAACTGAGATTTTTTTAGGCTTCAAAAAATTTGAAGTTGGAAAAATATACTTTTCACATTTAATTAATATTTTTAAAATAACATTTTCTGATTTTTCTGCAATGATTTTTAATGGAACTTCTCACCATCATTCTCATTGGAAAGAAAAGCTTACTTTCTTTTAGTTAAAACAAGAGCTTTACAAAAACAAAATGTTACATTTTCATTTTAGTTTATTGTATTAATTTCATATATATGAGTTTGATGCTTAAATCGCACAACACAAATTCAATTAGTATTTACATTTAGCATTTGAAAAAAAAATACTATTACTTTTACATTTTAGTTCATGGTATTAATTTCATATATATGAATCTGATGCTTAAATGGCACAACAAAAATTCAATTAGTAATTACTTTTAGCATTGAAAAAAAATATTATTACTTTTACATTTTAGTTGTGAAATATTTGCTTGACAAATCCGCAAATATTGTCGTTTATACTATATTTTATTTACAGCTCAAAAATGTAACATTTCAGTATGTTACCTAAAACTATGCATTTTAGTTGAAAACTTTGTCCTCCTCTAACTTGTGAGTCTCTGAAATTTGGTATTTTCTACTACCAAAGTCATATATAAACTTCACCAAATCTAACTGAATATGTTGTCACCTAAGGAGCCTTCTCCATTTGCTTAAACTGATCCACCTTCTACAGAACAACTTCTCTGAAATATGTTTTCCCTTGCTCTAATTGCCTGCAATCATACACATTTAATTAGTACTTAGAAGCAATAAATGTTCAAAACTGATAAGATTTCATGAGTCAGATCCTACTTTTCTTTGACCATTTAGAGATAATTTCTTCAGTTTGAACTTCATTTTCCAAATTATTAGTTTGATATATGGAAAGATATTAAATTGTGAATGTGGTGTTTTTGGATTATGCCAAGTGCAGAGCCACAAGGTATGGAATTTTAGAAGCAAACCTGTTTTTTCCAGTTTGTACACATTGTTATGAGAAGCAGCATAACTGTTTGACAAAAGGCTCCAGCCAGTATTCCAATCCACAACCCCTTTCCTCTTAATTGAGCCCAGAAACCCAATATGACAGCAATTGGAATTCCTAAAACATAATAGGATCCAAGGTTTACATATGCTCCTAAGTGCTGCCACCCACATCCTCTGGCAATACCTGTAATTCACAAGTGTTACAGTATTATATTCTGTCACAACTCAGATTCCACTGTATAAAAAGAGTGATGTGCACTGAAAAGTAGCTCAAAGAAGAGCAAACCTGAAAGGGTACCATGCAAGCAGTCCAATATAACAGAGAGACTTAAGAGAGGAGCCATATGTGTTACATAATCCACCACGTCCTGCTCATTGCTAAATACATAACCTAAAGTCTGCCTGTTAGCAAAAATGATTGAGCTAATCAGAATGGCCTTGGTAGCTGCCAGTGTCATGGAAGCATAAGCAGATACTTGTGCTGATCGCGGACTTCCAGCTCCTAATGCATTGGAAACTCTAGCACTGAATAACAACAAGAGACACCAGTTAAAAAGAGAGAAAAAAAAAATCCTTACTATATTATTAGTAATGTTCATGATTATGAATATGCAAAATTAATGAGGATAGGGCTTGTGTGAGTCAAAACCTTGCTGCTGAGCCAATTGATTCTGGGATCGTGTAGATTGTTGCACTGATGTTTAAACTGGTCAGAAGAACAGTAACAATAAAACAACAAATTAGCATCATTTGTATGAATTGAAATCAGTAGTTGACTAGGAGTAACAATTTCAACACATATTTAAAGACACACAAAGTCATCTTTGTCTGAAAAACTAAAATTAGTTTTACATACCATACTGATAAGATTGATGTTTCTAGCTTTGGATTTGGTAGAATACCAGCAAGCAAGATTAGTATTTCAAGAGACCACCATTCAAGGCTGCAGTGATCAAATATTTAAGAAACAAATCATGGTTGAAAATTAAAGGGAAATAAAAACACAGCATATATAAAAGATCAAATATAATGAGAGAAAGAAACTCACCAAATCATTCCAGCTGAAGGAATGGCATAGCAGATGAATTCTCCAATCCCATGGAACAGTTCCATTGAAATTGGGACTCGAGTTTTTTCACATTGAGTAGAGAATTTCATATATGATCCAAGTAAAATCACATTCAACCAGTATGAAGTACCAATAGAAAATGCTGCTCCTAAATTACCAAGTCCTGATTTAAAGACCATAAACCAACTGAATGCCACATGGAAGCAAAGAGTAATGAAGGAGCTTATGACAAGAGGACTCATCAAACTTTGCAGCAAAAAGAATCGAACCAAAGACTGAAGTGTTGCATAAGCAAAAAGAGCAGGGATCATGCACAAAGCAAATTTTCCAGCTTCTAAAGAAACCAAAGGGTCTTGGCCAAGTAAAATTAGCAGGTTCCCCAAGTTCATCCACAAAGAAGTCAGAGGAAGACAAACTAAAGCTAAAGAGACAATTGCAGTGTAAATCTGAACACAAAATTTTCTGTATTGCTGTGCTCCATATGCTTGGCCACATCGAGTTTCCAGTGCGCATGACATTCCAAACTATTTGACATGTACAAAAGAGAAAATGCAATCAATGCTATAGTCTCAAGCATAGTTCACAACAACCATAAAATATAAAATATTCTAACATACATTCATTTAAATATCCCTATGAGTTGAAAACTTAATAGCATAACGTAAAACAAAAAAAAAGTGTGAGATGAGAAAATAAGACTTACGATGACACTGAAGCCAGAGACATTACAGAGAGAGATGGCAATGGCTGTGCTGGAGAGAGCAAGCTTACCGAAGCGACCAACCATCATCATTGATATTATTTGTAGAAAATACTGTGACAGAGTCACACCAACCATGGGACCTGCTAAATAACCAATCTTTTTCACCTCTTCACCAAACACACTCCATCTGATCATGCCTGAACCACCGTCTTCCACCTCTCCGTTCTTCTCTAAGAGGCCCTCTTCCATATTCTCCCTAAGGGTCATAGAAAAGTTGCACCTTGTTAAGACTGATACAAATCGCAGTAGACCAATGGCGTTTTAACAGTACTCTCTGTCTGAGACAGAAGGCTTTATATATAGTTACACAGAACAAGATGACAAAAACAAAAATCTTGTATAATAAAATACATGAAATTTTGTTACTGCTTACCTTTAATATTTGATTTGATTTCATTTATAAAGAATTAAAGAATTGTGTATTATCTAAAAGATATTAATTTGGATACTTTCCATTTTTAAAACATAATCATTATCTTTTGTATTTTTTATTATATTAATAATATTGGTAGGAGATATTTATTGAATTTGCTAATTACTAATATTCATATTACATTAATAATATTATGAGGAAATATTTTAGTTCTCAACTCAAACTAGAAACCTTCCTTACCTCTCAGATTTGATCCATTTTTTTTTTTATATAATAGTTTTAAGTTTTAAATTTCATCATTCCAGTTTTAATTTTTGGGTTTGATACCACTTTTTGAATGAGTATTACTTTTTCTTTTTAAAATATTGACTAAATGATAAGATATATAATAAAAACAAATTATTAGATAAGATATATAATAAAACAAATGATTAGATAAGATATATAATAAAACAAATGATTAGATATATAGTTAGTATAACTCTTCAAATATATATTAAAACAAATTTATGCAACTTAATGATTATACGTATATACCTTTAGTTTTAAATAGTTATAAAATATTATTTCTAATCAAATATATTTTCTATAAATAAGTATATTCGAATGATAATTTTAAAAGCGTACAGAAAATAAAGAGGTAAATATTATTGGTACAATCTTTTTTATAGATTTATAAATAAAAATGTACATGAGAATTTTTTTAAATGAATAAAAATATTCTATCTACTCATAATAACGCGTATCTGTTTATGAAACGTGCCCATACAAAATAAGCTATACTCTTTCTTGAATGGATATTTTTTTTTAATAAAGAAAGTATATTATTTATAAATGTATAGAAGTATAAAAGATCGAATTTAATAAAAATATGCATTATTTCATTGAATAAAGTATTTTTTAAATTAAAAATGGAAAAATATGACTCTTTACCAATAGTTATAATATTCTTCTAAAAGGTTTAATAAAAATAAAAATTTATTTAAAATATGCTTAAATCTAATTAAATAAAAATTATTGAATTAAGGGATAAAATTTCCTTTCACCTCTCATTCCATTTCTTCCCCATAGATGGGAAGAAGAATTTTAAAACCATGTACAACAGGTTGGATGTGAAAAAAAAAGAATTATAATCTAAATTAATTGTGATTATTTTAAGACTCGTTGGTATCGTTTGGTTCAAAGGATTGAAAGTTATCGGGCAAAGAAAAGAGAAGAAAGTGAGAAAAAAGAGGTATGAAAACGTGAAAATCCAACAATTTGCGGGGGGGAAGTTAATGTTCACGAATAAATAAAAATATTAAATTGATTATAATTAAATTAAAACATATAAAATTATAAATAATAATTATAATAATAGAATTATATTAAAAAAAATTTAATTATAATAATATTTGTAATTTTATAATTTATATATTAAAAATATTTATTATATCTAGCACATAATTCACAAACTTGAGTAAATTTTTCACTCATATCTTACCATCTTTTCTTTAATTCAAACAACTAAATTTTTCAGTCACTTTCATTTCAAATCATCTCAAATCCATTTTTTCAAATTTATTTTTTAATCCAAACATACTTGAGTCAAATGTGGTCAAATGTGTTTGGCTATGACGTTTCATAAATTTTAGGTCAAACTGTTTTTGAAAAATAATAATTATGTTTTGAAAATAATAATTATATTTTAAAAATAATATTATCTCATTATAATATTTATTTTATAATTTAAATATCAAATAACTATATCTAAAAGTTAAAATTAATTCATTCGTGTATATCAATTTTTATATATATTATATTTTTAACTTTTAGATTTAAGTTTTTTATTTTTTTTAAGGTACGTCGCATGTTGATCTAATATAGGAATCTGATGAGCTTAGATTATGATCCTCTAGCATGAGTTAGACAAATAAATCCCAATCCCTTCATATTTTTTATGCTTAGCCCATGAAGTCAAAATGTTTATTTTGTCATAATAATAATAAAATTTAAAGTTTAATTTACCTTCATACCATTATAATTTTGAATTTTAAAAAACTTGATAAGATTAAATTCTATTATCATTAGCGAAAACACAGGTCTAAGAACAATTGGTATATCCATATTTTTATTATATTATCTTATTTTAATGAGTTAAAATTTAGTATTTATATTAATTTTAATTTTAAATATTTATTTATATAAACACACATGTACTATATTTTATATTTAAGATGTAATTTATAATTTGAATTTGAATTTTATATATTTATTTAAATAAAAATACATGTATTATATTTTATATTTAACATGTAATTTACAATTTCTTTTGTTATAGAAATATTTATAAAACAAATAAAAGCTGCAAATTACTTATAAGCAATTTTCATAATATCAATTTCAATCTATATTTATTTATAACTTAGGTTCAATAATACGTATAAATGCATATCTGTCAGGTAATTTAAAAAATTATTCAAAAAATAAATAAAAGGCGACAATGTTTTATATATAATGATACAACATTATTGTGTGATGATTACACTAACTCAAAATTTTGGTTGAATGAATCAGACAGTAACCATAAAGGCTTGACAATTTCAAGTTTTAAACAACACAGTGATGATCATTATCCTGTTATCATCACAAAAAAGTGCTCCCAGAATTCTTATGCACAAAGGTTTCACAAAGCCAACAACTCATTCCAACACATGGAGAATGGTCCCCATTATAGAAAACTGGCCTTTGATTTAGGGTTTCTCATACCAATATATTTTGTGCTGACAATTGATCATCG
>Ga0209700_104358_pt1 | contig 25620 bp, 10 predicted proteins | sample SiratroredBW_FD_187528 | JGI IMG/M metagenome (GOLD analysis project Ga0209700, IMG submission 187528) | Root nodule microbial communities of legume samples collected from California, USA - Siratro red BW (SPAdes) (version 2) | ecosystem: Host-associated > Plants > Roots > Nodule | place: USA...
TTACTCTAAAGAAAGAGGGGAGGGGGCAAAAGGATTCTTTCCTTATTTTCCTTCGGCAGCATCCACTGCAATTTGAAGTCGTTGGTTCCAACTAAATATTTTTGCTTTTGCCTACTTTTTTTTTTTGAAGGAATGCATGAATATGAAATCAGGGAAAAAAAAAGCATTGGGTTTTGGTTCAGAATGATATAAAAAAAAATGTTTTCCAGCGCATACACCTGATCTTGGACTCAATTTTTATGCTTCATTTAAATGTTTAATTAAAACTAGTTTATATATAAAATTTTGAAAAATTAATAAATATTAGTCTAATAAATTAACTAAGAAGTTCTGTCAGTTCTGTATGTTCTGGACCTTAGGAGCAGTATACATCTAGTTAAGAAATTACAGTGTTTTGTTAAAAAAATTACTTTTTAATTCATAACCAATATTTCCATGAGGACGTCACTAGTGGTTTCCTTACTATTTTTCAATCACGACTACATTGCATTAGTATCTGTCACATGCATATAATGTTTCAGGCGCACACAGCCAGACACTATATACCAGACACTGACTGCAACTTTTTTTTATATCTTATCGAAACCAATGGCTTTCCTTTCTCCTTTCCAGCCCCTCGTGAAATAACAAAAAGCCAATGTTTGTGGAATAAGGCTACATATATAGCTAGATGTAATTGTTCAACACAAAAGCAAATATGTGTGGTTTTACCATGCCACCATGTGAATGCCCCACAAGCTGTATTGCTCCTCACCTGTGTTTCTTTTATCCAATCGTTTTGCTTAAAGCAATAACTTTTTTATTAATGCCAACCAACTTTCTTACTCTGCTTATAAGATACAGATATTTAAAACAGTTTCTAATCAAAAGGGTGACTTTTTCTTCTTCTTTTGTTTTTTCCTATGAAGATTAATTTTGGAAACTATATTATATAGGGTAAAATAGAGATAAAAAATTGAGCTCTTCCAAAGAAAAACAGTAATTAAGCAGATAGAAAATTGCATTGGATATATATTTTTGTATGGTTTCTTAATTTTATAAGCATGACATCCTCTTCTTATATCTTTCATATATTTGTATTGTAGAACAGGAAAAAGAAATGCATGTTGTTGCCCTAGTCATACCAGCTAAAATTAAAGCCAGAAATGGTGCACGTGAACCTTGCAGAATTTCATTACCATATTCTAGCCGTCACAACTACCAAGCATGGAAATTCACTCGAAAGTAAAACATATACGTGCAAAATAGAAGGCAAAATCTATCACCACGCAATTTATTACTTCAGTTTTCGAAAAGCTACAATAAGCATTGCCTTCTCTCATTAAAGGATCTAGATCTTTCTTGAAAAAATCTAGTAAGTTCACGGACTTTGAAACTGACATTGGCGTTTCTAAGATCCACACATGTTTACAATGCCAGATTGTAGGAACCAACAAGAACACTATAAATAGGACTGTTCCACCTAGCACAGCTGAGGTACATGCATATGAATATCAATTCTTGAACCCTTTTAGCACAATCTATCAGGCGAGTTGAAACAGATCCTTCAGCAAAGTAATTAGCAATATGGCACCCAATGGAGAGTGTTTGCCTTGTTCATTCTCTAGGAACAGCAACAACAACAACAACATGTGCAAACCTCCAAGGCTTTCATCTGATCACATTCAAAGAACAATCTCAGACATCTCGATTGAGCTAACCAAGGAAGGGATTGATTTGCCACTTCCACCTATAACTGAGGTTATGGATGCCAAGTGTGAGTGCTGTGGAATGTGTGAGGAGTTTACTCCTGAGTACATAGAGCGTGTGCGTGAGAAGTTCCTGGGGAAGTGGGTGTGCGGTTTGTGTGGTGAGGCAGTGAAGGAAGAGTTGGAGAAAAACGGTGGGAAGAAGGAAGAGGCATTGAGTTCACACATGAGTGCATGTGTGAGGTTCAACAAATATGGTAGGGCTTTCCCAGTTCTGTTCCAAGCTGAGGCCATGAAGGAGATGCTCAAAAAGAACAAAATGGAAGGAAGAAGGGCCAAGTCCTTCAACCCTAGGGACAAAGGAGGACAAAACAAAGGAGGCATTGCAAGGAGTTCAAGTTGCATTCCAGCTATCACAAGAGAGATGAATGGTCTCACAATGGCCAATTAGTTTCTACTAATAAACCCTTATTACTACTCTAATCATTTACTGCTGATTAATTAGTTCCTATATGTGAAGGGAACATGGTTTTGTATCTCTAGTTATTTACCTGTTCCCATGATTACTTTTCCTACTGACTAGTAACTGCTCCAAGTTTTAGGGAACCCAAGTTGCCTTCTGATATGAGTCCAAGGTTTTTTGGGTACCTTTCACAGCATTCTGGTTTTTGGAAGCTGGTCCATGTGACTTGACTTCTTGTCTGCGTTTTTTTCCAACTGCAAGGGTTGTGCCTTGTTTTTGGTCAGTGGTTTTTCCTGTTTGAATTATTCAATGTAATGTATTCTACTCTTTTTCAATATCATTCTCGAATAAAAGTTACTTGATGCATTAATTTGTAGTGTGATTGATCACTTGTGTTTACAGAAGTTATAATTTGTACTATTTTTTTTCTCGTTTTTGCAAATTTAACGTGATTTCGTGTTCCTGAGGTATGTCCTAAGGCAAACACACACATCACGTATAGCTTTGCCTCCCATTTCAAAAACCTGGCCTAGAGAAATTCTGTGGCTTGGAAATAACGGAGAAAATTGTTAAAAAGTGAAAAAGTTAATAATGATTTTTATAGCTTGAAAAAGAAGATCGAAATATAATAAAGGCATAAACAAATACAATCAAATAAAGATTCATATAATTTATATTATCATCTAATTATAAAACTTATACATAATAATAAATAACTTTTATAATATATATATTTTTTTCAATTCATAAGAATTGAATACATATAGAAATTTTGTCGTAATTCATGCACCTGTTTAACTTACATTCCCTTTAAAATAAATATTATTTTTAAAATTATCCTAATCATAATAATTACTTTTATAAATGGTCTCAAAATAGTATATTAACTCATTTTAAGTAAGATTTCAGTTCTGGATCTTTTTAAGTGTATGACAACTAACAAAGGTTTAATTACTGATTGTGTAATTTTAACGCATTAGCAGCAACCACTTTAGAAGGGGCCCATTGCATTGGTCTAAAATTCTGGTTAGATTCAGGACGAAAGTATTTGGTACACGTATTTTGAATGCAACATTTTTAAAGCAGAAAATTGCACTTCCTAGAATGAATTCTCTGTTTAATGGGATCGATACAGCCAGAGGTACACCTGAAACTTTAGCTGATGTGGTATAACGATATAGAATAAGAAAATGATAAAGGTGAATATAAAATAAACATTATTTGTCCAATATTGCTGTGGACCATGATTAAGGTTGAATAATAAATTGTAGATTAGTAAAAAGAGATTTTTTATGTTGTATATTTATGACTAGTTTTGTCAGGTAAAAGTTTAATTGGATGTGAAAGACGTCCATTTATGTTAGATGTAATGTCTAATCTAAATTTACGTTAAATTATGCACATGTGCACGTAAATTAACGTTAAATAATAGAATTAAAAGGTTTAAAATTTATGTTAGACTTTATTAAATATGACGTAAATTTACATCGATTAGTATATGGTCTTACGTAATTTTAATTTCTTTAATAATTTAATTTATTTTAGTTTAAAATCAAAATCTAAAATATAGAAAAATATCAATGTTTTTATATACAATATAAAGAAAAAATTTCAATAAAAAAATTAATCTAACCTAAAATTTAATTAAACAAGACAACAAAGTTAACTACTATATATATCTATTAAAAAAGGGGTTGTCAATATTATTCTCTTATATATTAGGTGTCATTTTGGTATAAATTAGGTGTCATTTTGGGATAAACTAGAAATATTTGATTGATGTTATTATACAATAGTCATTGAGATAATTTTGGGTTTTAGCAAATGTTGAAATGTATTATTTTTACCTAGGATTAACTAAACCTGTCCAAATGATTATTCTCATCCAATATATAATATAATAGTCATATTCAAATAAATCAACTTATTTATTACATTAAAATGAGACAAGTGACAAAAATTATTTTCATACAACTTTAAAATAAAATAATTATTGTGTTTACTAAACGTTTTTTATTGGAGTTCATGAATTGCAATCACCTTGTTTTATTCCTTTCACTTAAAATATGTGTAGTGGTCATTTTAACTATAGGAAGCTCCTATGTTAGTGGAAACACAATTACATTTGTTCAATAAACTAAAAAATGTTAAATTTTTACATTTGTTCAATAAACTAAAAAATGTTAAATTTATATCCTTATAATAAACTTTTCATTTTGTAGCTAAGTTTTATTTAAAGCAAACAAGATTAGACTACTATGTAATCTTTAAGTATAATTACAATTAACTGTGAATTAGATTTACAGTGAATGACAAACAATTAGTTTTATAATTATAATAATTTAAAAATATACAAATTAGAAAGCTAATACTTTAATATGTCAAGCTAAGTAAATATATTTATGTACATCACTCATCTATGTTTGCAAGTATTATTGGATCTAAATCTTTTATATTTTTAAATTTCTAAATGGATTAACACTCAACAAAATCTATATATCTTTTATTTGTCTTACTCCAAACTTAGTTTGCTCTTATACTTAAGATATGAATTATAAGTTAAATATAATTATTATAACATAAAATAATATACAACATATAACTTATATTCCCATGATATAATATCATTGAAAATGTTTACCATAGAGGTCTCCTAACAACCTTTAACGTAATTGATAAGGAAATATACGAAGGAATAAAAACAAAATTAAAAGTAATAATGTTAATAAGTATACTACGATAAAAATAATATAATGATAATAAAAATGATAATAATGATAAGCAAGTGATAATGAAAATTGTATAAAAAATTTTAGTGAGAGTGACTGTGATTGCTATAACAATCATAATGTACATACGTGATTAGGTTACTACAAGATAAATGAATATAAAAATGATGACAATAATATTAAAAAAGTAAAAGCCATATCTAAAAATGATAACAATAATATTAAAAAATAGTAAAAGTCGTATGTAGAAAAATAAGAGTGATGGGTAAGAATTTTATTAATAACAAATATAATAATTTTAATAGAAATGAACGATGGAAACTGTATTTTTTTTATGATGCAATCTATAATTTTTTTTTCAAACATATCTACAATATATTTTTTATTTAATAAAATATGTTATTATACAATTTTTCTATTAAAAAAATAATTATATATTTTCTATTAAAACTATATATATATATATATATATATATATATATATCCGCAAATAACGTACACATATAGTTTTATAAGGAGTTACGTTACCTACTCTCATCTGGGAAGAGAGATATTATGAAACTACCGAGCTTCAATCTCCACAAATTTATTAGTAATTATTGTTACTAGTTCTCACAAATATTCCATAACCTCATAACTTCCTTGTTTAACTTGGCTGTCTTAATTTAAGTAATTATAACATTAGATATATAAGTTTATTCTACATCTTGTTACACAACGACTGAACCATTGAGTTCCATTTCAACACATTGATGCACCAAACCGAACCATCATCCAACAGCTCGAATTGTATTAAAATTGTTAAAATGAATAGCAGAAACCAAGGATATATTCTTTCAACTAAAGACCATGCCATGAAAACAGTGTCATGCAGCGAATTTCTCGGTTCAAAAGTTCTCCTTGAAACACTTTTTCTTTTCTGCCTATTTAAATTAATGATATGATTTCGTATTAGTTACTTGCGCAAGTTTAATCTTGCATTTTACATATACCGTGAAACATGTTTAACGACCCTTTGATTTTTACTCTTGACTTTGTTTTCCAAAGGAACTCTATAATCAACAAAATGAGGTAGACAAATCAATCTTTTATGACTCATTATTAAAGTAAACTAATCTGACTTCAGGAGGTGAATTTTTTGTTTGCGTATAATGGTCCATTTTAACGTCATTTTCAATCATTTCATTTACATAATTAAGACCCAATGATTGATTCTAATAGCAATTAACTTTGGGTTTAGGGTTTAGCTGTGCCCTTCTTTAACCCTAAAATCTTCGGTAGTATATAATTTTTTTTTCTTTTTGAAAAAACTTGTATCTTAAGCAAAAGAAAAAACAGTAAAACTGACTGTTTTTGATATTATTTTTTAAGAAATTAGCATCGTCATTATGTATTTAAATATTTGATAATTAATTTTTTAGAGAGGGTTTTGAAGAAGCATTGTTAGATTGCACCACAAAATACTAAAAGAGTTGAATTGATGAAACTAATTCCAACATGACGAATAGAAAAATAAATATTTGTGAGATAAATAAATAAAGATATTTATGGTTGAAAAAAGATGGCAGCACACAATCTGAAACGTGAAGAGGTTGTGTAGGACAGAGGGTGTACAATGTGGGACTTTGTATACCTAAAAAGGTTCCACTCCATAGTACTCCTTTCGTCCTCTCCTCTTAAAGCACAACACCTTCCCTCCAATAATGATACCCTCCAAATAATAATAAAATAACCACATAACATAAAGTAACACCAAACATGCATGCACCCATTGGTTACTCTAATTCTAAACTATCAACATATTACCTCCACGTTTTCCTTCTTCCCTCTATTCCTCCCCCACTATATAAACCCATGCCGCTACCCTCTTCTCTCAAACCATTTCTTCTCTTCCTTAACTCCCTCCCTCTCTCTCTCTCTCAAATTATTTGAAACCCTAAACAACAAAAACAAATTTCTCATCATAAACATAGAATGAAACCTATAGAAATGGAAAGCAAGGCACCGATAGTGGCGAAGAAAGTGTGGGACATGGTACGTGTGATGTTCTTCATGATGAGAAAAGGCATATCCAAAGGCAAGCTCATGATGGACCTCAATCTCATGCTAAAGCGCCGCGGCAAGCTCGCCGGAAAAGCCATTGCAAACCTAATGTCCCACCACCACCACAACCACCACCACGGCGCCTCCCACGACTCGCACTTTCAATTCTCCGCCCCGAGGGAGTACGAGTTCAGCTGCAGCAACACGCCCAACGCCTTCTCCTTCCCAGCAATCGGGAAGCGCCACCGCCACTTCTTCGCGTGTGTCCACGCGCCCCCCACGCAGGACGACGACTCCGTCACCGTGAACGCAGTGAAAGCGGTGTTGGAGATGCTGAACAACGACGTTAAGGTTGAGACGACGTCGTCCCCTGCGCTGCCAGGGTTCGGGCGGAGCCCCATGGTGAGGCAACTGCGCGTGACGGACTCGCCGTTCCCTCTGCGAGATTCCGACCAAGACAACGACCACCAGGTGGATAAGGCGGCTGAAGAGTTCATTAAGAGGTTTTACAAGGAGTTGAAGACACAGGATTAATTAATTACTTAATTACTTCAGCTTATCTACCCTGTGTTTATTTTCCTTCTGTTCATAATAAATGCACTATTGTTGTTCATTATCAATTTTTGGATATTTTCATCACACTATGCATGCATGTGTGTTTAATTCCATTACTGCTTCTATACAATAAAACAGAAGATTACAGAGTGTAATTGTTTCGAGCAAACTATCATTTAATTTTTCACTTTCTTTTAACTAAATCATTTTTTAATTCTGTTAAAATTAGCCTTTTTTTCTCTTTTAATTTCTTACTCTCAACTAGCCATCACTTTTCCTTTTCCTTTTATTTGTCCAAGGAATTGATAATCGTGCATGCTCAACTAAACCTCCTTTATGAAAAGCAGAATTAATGATTGAAGGTGAGTAGATAAGAGTGATGGTATTTTAAACCATCTTGTAACACCATGGATAACATGTAGAAGATAATCTGCTGAAAGATATAAACAGAAAAAAATAAATATAATGTGAAAAATCGAACGAGAATCAAACTCTTAGAAAAGTGTTCTTTGGAAGATTAAAGGATAATTGAACTTATAAAATATACGAGTGTATATACGATTTTTTCTGTTAAATATTCTGATTTCTGACAAACTTGGAAACAATTATTAGAATCTATCTTAGGTATCCTTACTTGGTACTCCTTTTTGTACTCAAATAAGTATATAGTGAATCTTTGGATTAGATATAATAGCAGCGCTACCTTGCAGAATTTTTGGGCTGAAATCAAGCCTTGTCTCCTCTTGCTTTTTTTTTTTTTTATCTAGTTTCTTCATGTTTCAAATTTCCTGTGTTTGACCTATTATTTAATAAAAAAATATTACATAGTGTGATTTAAACTCACATGAAGCATAATCATTTTTATTTACCAAAAATGTTAGTAATATGTACTATAAAGATTGATGGAATGGAGCAAATTATAAGAATTTTATCCTTACCTTCTACCAAGTTAAAATTATTATATTTTTCAAATATGATTTGTGTGTCATATCTATGTACATATGGAAGCTACAGAGTACTAGATATAGACAATATTTGGTAACAAATAATTGCATTATGGGTTTGTACCAAAATCTTGAAAGATTTTGACCTATGGCATTTGGTTGGTGTGATTGGTGAGCCTGGTTTGGTTAGAAGTTAAAATGGCTTTTACAGCAACAGAGGCACTCCCACTTCGTTGTCCTACTGTCCCCATAAATGATTCCACTGACACGTCCAAGTTAAACTATTAACCTTCCTCTCTCAACTTTTGCTTTTCTCCCTTTAATTTCACCTTTTCTCACTGGCATTAACGAGTTATGCAAACTTTCTAAAATACCACTTTTTTTGGGTTGCTTAGGCTGGTTATTGGTTACGAAAAAAGTGTCCACGCCTCCACAGAAGATGACCCACACATAAAGAATAGGGCAACCAAATAGACATTGTTTAATAAATAATGCTTTTGATGTTCCCATTACCTTTAAACAAATAAGATATCAAAAAACCCTTGGCAGCTCCTATTATAAATACTTATTTTTCTCTCGTATTTAATATTTTTATAATAATTTGTAGCAATAACAAAGTGAGGTGGCTGATTTAATTTGTTGTTTCTTGCGGGCAAAGAAGGAACGGTGGAAACAAGTGACCCAGTCGTTTTAACTTTTGCAATCACAATGAAAGGTGGCAACATAAAGCCAAAAGTTTAGGTGAAGTGTGTGCAGAAACTATGAAAATTAAGGATGTGTGAGAGATTCATCTAGAGACACGTGTAGATCTTAGAACTCACCATCTCTCTTTTTTTATATATATATATATATGTTTCACGTGTAATAATTAATCCACACTCTATATCACAATCTTCTCTATTTGCATTATTATCTTCAATTTTAGAATACAAAATATAAATTACTGTGTTTAACAAATAAACTCATAAATACATCAAACATGATATTTCCTAAATTTCATTTTAATAAGTTTTTGAAGAATAATTTTCGAGTAATATCTTAGACAAATTGATCAGTCTTTTACATTTTGTTGAAGCTACAAATAAAATATTACATTTTATTGTACAAATATAAATGTATCAATAAATAACAGTGTGCTTCTCTATTCCTTTGCTTGCATCAAACTGATTAACCGTATATAGTTTTCTACTTTTTAGCTGTCTACCAACAAAATTTTGAGCATATTATATAGTATTTCTCTTGTTTTACTTTTGAGTCTTGCTTTTTGGTCTATAATAGCTCCCTTTATTTATCACATGGAAAAGTATGAGATATGGAGTTCAAGTTTCAACGGTTGACCCTGACAAACATTTCACACGATACCTTGTTTTCTACAACCTTTCGTTAAAGCTAATGTACATGTTTTCCTCAACTCAAATTTTGCTTCTAAACACTTTCTATCAAACGTGTTTCTAACAGTTAGGTTCACGGAAAAAATCTTGGTCATAAAATTTTAAGAGCATTCTTAATTTATTCAGAAGAATCAGAAACATGAAGTAATCAAGGCAATAATTAGTCCTTAATACGAGTGTATGTGGCGTAATTTCATCCATGTCTATAGCAATCATGTGGGTATGTTTGAATGGCGATTTTATTTGTGTTTTTTTATTTATTAATGTATGTTAACTTCTTGTATAAGATATTTATGTCACAATCTGAATCTAGCAACTGATTACAATTCAATTATTGTACTTTTAAGTGTATTATTATACTCTATTTTCCCCCTCCAACACTTTGAACGTAAAATAAATACGTTTATGCTCTTTTTGTAATGGAATGTTTGTTTTTACGTTGTTTTGTCTTCTTTGGTTGGAAGTGGTTGATAAGTCGAAATCATTATAATGCATGGGGACATGGATCATGGAGCAACAGCATTCATGATTTAGCCTTCATTCAATTTTTAATTAATTAAATAGGATGATGTTGAAGATGAAGGAATTAAAATCTATGACTTGAGATCATAACCCTGTCATTTTGTGCACCCAACTTTGGGATGTCCAAAAATTATAACCATATAAATATTTTTGTTTATATATTAGTCAATCTAATGGGAAATTTAAAATTGGATAAATATAGTATGGATTTGATTTAATTGTTGATTGAGAATGTTGCAGATTACATGAGGATTTTAATAACCTAAACAAGTTTAGTTCTTAATTACAGATGCTACAAAGTTTGTATATAACCCGCACCCACCCCGATCTAAAGAAGAAAAAAAAATTGGTCAAATTCGTGATCAATATTAAAGTTAGAATAATTACGTAGTAAAAGAAAGACAGAGTTTAATGGGATATAAAATAATTAGAACCCACAGTAATTAACAAAAGTCATGAGTATTTATTTATTTATTAAATTTTCTGTGCACTGCAACTATAAAATGATTAATTAACCAGCTGGGTGCTGAAGTGGTTGAATTCTTCTTTCTTCCAGCTTTAAAGCGAAGTGACGTTAAAAGTTAAAAGATGCTAATAAAGCTGGAGTTATGTTATTTTATGGTGTGCTGTATATTTTTTTACTTCTTTACGATACATTCATTATTTTATTATTTTATTATTTCTTTCTATTTTGGAACAATATGATTTAATTTGTTGTAGAATGAATAGGGTTCTCCTGCTGTAGTATACAGCGGACTTTTACTAGGTGAGACTTTTATCTGTGAAAGTATGCTCAAATTTTACTTATCTGTTCCTTTAACTTTTGGCATATTGTCAAATTTATAATTTTAACTTCCTCTCCTTCACAACTAAATTATATACTTTGACATATATATATATATATATATATCAAATTATTTATAAATTATTATTTAAAATTCATAGTTTTAAATTTTATGTCATGTCAACATATTTTAATGGAGAAGTTTTATAAATCCACACTAGATATATACGTATATAAATGTGAGTTATTAATTAGAATAAATATATATATATATATATATATAAATTATTGTACGATAATTTTTCCATGCCTTTTTTTTAGTTGGTGCGTATAACTATCTGTGAAAAATCTATCCTATAAATTTGTGAATAGTGAATAAATTCCCATGATAAGGTAAAAATAATTATATCTCTCTCACTGTTTATGAAATATTTTCGTCTTACTCACGTATTTTTAAGAAAATTATTTCAATCGTTAATCTTAAATTTATTAATAATTTAAAATCTTCGTTTAACATTACTTTTAATTGTTTAAAATGATAATATTTTTATTTTCAATTAATTGTTTCTTACTTAACTAATTACTATTTGAAGAGACAATAATTTTATACTTGCTTATTAGATCCACTTTCTTGGTGACTTAAAAAATTGAGACATATATTAAGAAATACAATTAGTAATATTTTCATTTCATAGAAAATACATTTTTTTTTTCATACTACTTGTGTTTTTTCTTAATTGCCAAAAGTTTTAAAGTTTTTATTTTCGAAGTTCAAAACAAAATTAGCAATTCTTTATTGATTATAGTATTACTTTTCACCAAAATTTTAACATATATATATAAGATAAAATAAAACTTTCGTAATTATCTTATGAAAATAAAAATGGTTACATTTATTAGTTTTTACACCGTAGCATTAGAAACAGATAAAAAAAAGGAGAAAATAGTACATTTATCTTTCTAATTAATTATTTTTATTCCTACTAAGGACAATTACGAAAAAAAATGTATTATTGATTTGGTGAAACAACAACTAATTTAGAACAAATTATTCTCTCAAAAAAATATTATATAAAATGGAATGGAGAGTATGATTTATATATGATTATCCATAATCTTCGATCGTAACTAGAGAGAAATATTTATCTTATTAATTTGTAATATTTACTATTTTTAATGAAATATTAATTAATGTCCTTTTTTAAAATATCTTTTAAACTGGGCAGATAAAATGGTTCATAAATAATAGAATATGCCAAGTGAATTTTGTAGATGTGATTTGCATGAATTAAAATGATTTATTATTATTTTTTGAAAAACCATATTAATTACATTTACGGTTCTTATTTACAAAGATACTCAAATAATAAAGTTATTTGAAAAATTAAACCTAGTGATTTAATGAATAGTTTATGTATAACCAGACTCATAATTAATTATGAAAAACTAGTTTTCATGTAACACTATCGGTTTGGTAAATATGATGACAAACCAAAATTATGGTGTGGAATGTAAACAACTGTTAACACTTGATTAGAGTAATTAAAAGAGAAAGATTGATATTAAAAAGAAACAGGAAATAAAATAATGAAAAAGGTGGAAAGTGAGCTGAATGGTTCCAGAATCTAGGGGTAGAGAGGGCAAAAGTGGGGTTAGGAAAAGTGGTGGGTGTAGGGAAAAAGCTCATTTTCTTTCAAGTTAAGCTTTCTCCGATTCCTCTTCCACTACCAATTTTCCCACCATCTCAACTCATCTTCTTTCCATACAAAACTCAACTTAATTTCTTCCATAACTTCTGCAATCACAGTTTTAGAAATAAAAATATGATTAAGTATAAATATAATAAGTGACATAATGAAAAAGGTAAAATGGGATTGAAAGAGAAATGGAAGAGGAACAAAATGGTAAAAAACATGTGTGTTCAGAATCACTGTTTTACTTTTATCAGCTAATTTAATTTTGTTAAATTTACTACTACATGCTTCTTCTGTATTTCTGGGTTCTTATAAAAACTGATTTTAAAATAACAATAAAGTGAGGCATTTCAGTGCACAATTATTGAAATGGAAATCTTGAGTTGCAGCTGTTTATAAAACAGCTCTCTTTAATTATCCATTAGGGCAACAATGTTTATCACACCTACCACACCACCTTTTTAGGTTTAGTAATTGACCCTTGTGGATTTAATTTCTAGATTCATGCTTTCACTATAATGCGCCTTCCACAGAGCTAGCTTATGAAAATCATACAATCAATTCATTTGAATATTTGTGACACTTGTATAGCATAAACATATATTGACTTAATAAAACAAAAATTAGGCACATCCAAAGTAGATTTTGCTACCGGATGTAATCTTTAATATTTTTTATTAAATGGATAAATTTTGGAAAGTTTATAAACACCGAGACATGCTAAAAAAACATGACTTCTTGTACTTCAATTCATAATTTTAAAGTCTAAAGTTTTTTAAGAAGATGTAATTTATATTGTGATGCATTGATTTAAATCATGATTATCTTAAAACGAAAACAGAAGATAGTTTACTGAAAAAATGTTTATTAGTATTATATTTAGTTATACTATCTTTTATATCTCATTAATTATTTATATTAGAGGATGTTTTGTTTTAATTATTTTAATGATTTTATTTTTCTTAGTTTTATATATAGAGAACTCTATGTTGTGTTGAGAATGAAAATGTAACTTATATATGTCATCATACATTTATATTCTTTTGATAAAGTTATGCTTGTGTTCAAGACTTTGTTTTGTTTATAAAAACAATGTGAATAAAAGACTGTAGAAGTTGTGCTTTATTTTCAATGGAGTTACGATTTAAATAAAAAGTTAATAAACAATGCAAATTTCGCATTACATGATAATTTTCTATCACATAGTTTTTTATATATTTTGGTAAGTTTGCAGGTGAGTCATGTTCTATAAGACTTTATACTAATAATCGTATGTTAAGACACAATTTTAAAGTTTAAATTTTTTGAGGAAGTTATAATTTATTATGTGTTATATTGATTCTAAATCATTATTGTTTGATGAAGAATAAATAAATCATGTCCTAGAAAAATTTGTTTGTATTACGTTTAGTTAGACCATCTATAAATTATCATTTGTATTATATAATATTTTACTTAAATTATCTTTATGTTTTTTTGTTGGTTTGTTTTCTTTATATACAGATAACTCTTATGTGTATGTAATATTTGTTGGGTTGAGAACGTATATTATGGGCAAAATCTTCTATTTTTAAGAAACCTAACAAGTAATATGAATTTCATGTATTTTTTTTTTTTATAAAGTTATTCTTATATCAACAACTTTCTTTTTTTCGTTTTTTAATTTATAAAAGCAGTGTGAAAAAGAGTGTGTAGAAGTTATGCTTACATGCATAACTTTTGTTTCATTTTTCTTCAAGGAGTTATGATTTAAATAAATAAAAAATTGTTAATAAACAATGTAAAGTTCATATCAATTTTTTGTCATATTTTTTATAAAATATTGACAATTTATCTGATTCAATTTTTTGTAGGTTAATAATATTTTAGCTTATTTCTTAATAGACCTACCTAACAGTTTAAAATTATTCAATCGACGTTGAATGTTAGGTTTTATGAATTGTGTCTTTATAAATATGCAAGTAGATAACATTTACACAAATTGCAACATATTATTCTAATTTACTCATGTATTGCTTTGGTGTTTAAATATAACAAGAAGGTGTATGGAATTAAAAAAATCACCATTGCACAGGATCAGTTTTCGGTATCAATGTTACCATGCTTATCATATTTTTTATTAATTCCCTTTAAAACTTCTAATTTTTTTCTAGCAATTAGATGGGTGAAAAGTTTCAATATAGTTGAGGAAGAATCAATAATAAAGGACATAGTGGGTGATTTATCAAAGAGAAATAAGAGTAAGAGAAGACAAAGTGTTTAAATATAGTTGAGGAAGAATAGAAGACATGTATTTGATTGTAAATATAATTAAATTAAATGATTGGTGTTCTAATTATGAAAATTCCAAACATTTTGATAATCTCATATTAGTTTACAATTATGCACATTTAATACTTATGATCATTGGTCTATTTACATGTGTTCAAATTTTATTCTACACTATCATAAATGGTGAAAACAATCAACAAGACCCATTAATAAATTTTATTCAAAAGAAAATAGATAAACCAATTTAAAATAAACAAAAAAAATTCTTTTTTGTCAAAACATAAAAAAAATTATAAAAATAATAAAAATCATATATTAAAATATTTGTTTCCTTATTATTTTATTTTCTTAGTTGAGCAACAACATTCTTTCTCATTTTTTTTATTTTTTAAAAAACCATTCAATTCATAACGAAATATAATTTATTAAAAAGATCGAAAGAGTTAAAAATACATAATCATCTACCACATAAACAATACTATATAAATATATATAAAAAAAACATGTACCCAAAATTTAGCATGCAACACCAAAATTTAAATCATTTATCAAACAAAGTTACCCTGAAAACAAAATAAACAAATAGAAGTCGCGACTTTTACACACTCATTTTGGACTGCTTTTTAAGAAAACAAAAAATTAAGATCGTTTTATTAAAATAAATAAATAAATAGCACACAAAAGTCTTACTACAAATCACGATTTCTTAAAAGTATTGAACTTTAAAATCGTACACCAAATCACAACTTAAAATTTTCAAAATCTATCTATTTCAATAACTTTCATTAAAGAATACACTTGTATGCTAAATTTTCGTTTAGTACAGGTGTAGCATTATCAACTTCAAAACAAATAATGCATTTCACCTTAAAAGTGATATCAGGTAAAATCACGTGCAATTGCCTAAATTTATTTTATTTAGAAAGGAAGGTTCCCTCGATTCTCATTATTTTGAGTAAGTTTTAGAAGGAAAAAACAAAAACAAAAGAACCTAGAATTAATGGATATGAAAGTGAGGCTTCCACAAAGCTTATACAATGCATATCAAAAGTGCTTTTGGCCAATTTTAAATTTCTACTCAACCAGATAAAGGTTGTTGTAAAGCATAAAGAGTTGCCAGAAACTAGCAATGAATCAGAAGACGAAGACCATTAGACTAAGCAAAACGATGTTTTTGTTATTGAATGAAGCATGCTGGACTTGCAGTTGGCAAAATCAAACCGAGTCGCCGCATTCCAAATTCAGTTTAATCAAAATACGTTTCTTTTGCTTTTACAGTAGTTATCCAACTTTTTTTTCTATTAAGGCAAATTATTGGTCACGCATCCATTAATAAAAGATCCATTCTAGATAGAATTTAACAAAAATTGATTAACATTTTTGTTTTTTATTTTGATATAAGAGGAAATTGTTTCAATGTGGGACAGACTTTTCAAGTATTTGAAATTATCTTCTTAATATGATTTAGAAACTTTTAGAAGCATTTAATAAATTTAACACTTGATTAATAATAAGTTTTTTGTCTTAATTTTTTATTGAAATATTTAATACTCATACTTAACATATTTGCTAAAGATGATCTAACGTTCAAGTTAGTAGATATTCAGTAAGAGAGTTTAAAAATTTTCTTCAGTTAGTAGATATTTAAGAAAAGAGTTTGAAAATTTGTTAAAAATATATCTTTCATTATACTAGATTTTGGTATTAATAGACAACTATATACAGTTTAGGGTTTAGGATTTAGATGTATAATAATGAATTTAGATTAACACGACTTTTTAAACTATAACAACATAGATAGATTTAGGATAATTATTTATTATTAAATGGTTACACTTTATTAATTATTTTAAGTAAACTAAACCGACTTTCTTTAACAGGATTAGTTTTTGAATTATATAACAATTTTCAATATTATATTATATGTTAAAATAATGTTTGTGTTGAAAAACTAATTGATTTAAAAACTTAATAAACTTGATCCATTTTGTAAGAGCTAAATGGATAAAATTTAATATTTATGAACATTATATTTTACCAAATTTAACGTTTCTTGTTAAGTTACATCTTTCGTTATTTTAGAACTTAAAATGGTTAGGGTGTAATATGCTATGCTTTTTGAGATGTGGCAAAGCATTGATGGGTCATCTGAGAATCCAGAAATAAAGGTTTGGATAAAACTGAGTCTTATCCATTTGGCTGAATACATTTTTCTCAGAATCGCTTTCCTTATCATAAAATAAAGACTATGATTGTCTTCAGAATCTAGATTAACTCTTCCTTAAGAATGTGTCTCCGTATGTTAGTGGCAAACACATGATAATTGTTCATAGAAAATTGGCTTATCCAATGGCATGCTTAAAAGTGCAATATGAAATTGGAAAAAGATGCATATTTCGTTGCTTTATTTTCTTCTCTAGTATTATAATTGCACCCTACCTTTTGAGTTGTCAATTTTTTGTTGTGGTAACAATAATCGTAAGTTCACTCTTGTGAACTTGTTTATTCATAATGCCAAACATAACATAGCCCTTATCAAACACTGTGTCCCAAACTCCTCTACTGAAACCACTTTTTTTATTCAAAACTTTTTTTATCTTCACATCTCCCTCACTATGCAGCTCATAATCCCTCCTCTTTTATTTCTAGTTTATTTTCTATTAACATTGTTCTTCTTGTCTTTCATTGTCTATGTTGTGCACCCTCGTTGCTTTTTCTCCTGCTGGTGTTCCGCTTTTTTTTTTTCCTGACGCGTCACCTATATGATAAAATTTTCGTTGATTTTTTTTTATAAAATTAACTTCTGTTGAGTATCTAGAAAATAATTTAAGATAATACAAAAAGGGGGGACTTCAAGATAAATAAAACGGGTGTGAATATCACGGGTAAGGGGTACAATTTAGGTTTGGACTTTGCGCAGGTTTGTCCAATAGACTATGGACACTGGAGCGCTTCTTCCTGCACCTCCATAGCTTCTTTCCGCACCTTTATATCTTTTTGATTTTTTCACATTATCCTTCATTAAAGATTGCGCTGTCTCTTTTATCCTTATATAATATACTTTTATTTTTGCTTTCGAAATGGTTATTTCAGAAATAAAAAAGTACGCCTCTATAATGTTTATAGAATGGCCTTCTAACGGAAACAACTTTGCCATTTTTGAAAGCAAAATTTGAGGTGTATTTTTGGCTTTCAAAATGGCTTATTCTTGAAGCTGTTTTCGAATCCGGAAACAGCTCATTCTGAAAGCTAAAAAATATATTTTCATAATATTTTTAAAATAATCTATTCTGAAAGTTATTTCAAGATTCAGAAGTCAAATTATATTTCTGATTCTGAAAGTCAAATTTTACTGTTTCGAAAGTGAAAATATATAAAATAACCTTCATATAAGTAAAGGAATCTTTTCAAAATGGACAATTTAAAAAAAGAAATTAAAAGGTATGAAGGTGCAGAAGAAACTCTCTAGACACTGTCTTCTTATTGGGCTACAATTTTGGGTCATGTACAATCAATTTGAGGTCCAACTTCCTGCAGAGTGATTTATTATACTCTTAATAAATCAACCTTATACCCTCTCACCTCTTCATCAGTAACATAATTTTAAATTGGGAAAAAAATTGATAAAAAATTATATTTTAAATTGTGTAATTGAGAATATAAAAATCTTATTCCAGATTACATGATTTATAAAATTTATTTTGAAAATATGAGAATGGAGGAAGGAAGAATCACTCCTTCATGCATTGTATAAAAATCTTCACTCATTTCTTTTCAATTCGGGATGTAACAGTTATATAATTAAATACTAAAAAAAACAGGAGCGTTGGAGTAAAAATTGATGGTAGTTGAATTTTTCAAATATATCGGGTCAAATTTGATAAACAAGTAATGTATTTTATTTATTGGCTCCTTCCTCCCTTCTGGATTGTAAATGCTGCATTATTCAAAATAGTTGCAATGCATTGATTAGAAACAGCCCCGGTTGCGGCTTGGATAAATGTTACCAAAGTTTTGCCACAAGGGAAGTTAATCTGTCCTTTTTACACCACATAATTACAAGCAAATTTATTTATAGTAAAAAAAAATTTATTCAATGTAGTAATATATTAAGAATCTTATCGGTATTCTTCACCTTTCATAACAACGACAACATCAAAAGAATTTGTAGACATAAATCAGGACATGATACACAAGGGTCAGAATCATAGCCAATATCAGCTGCAAGCCCAGTGAAATATTTTTTTCCCTACTGTTTTGGAAACAGTTCTTGTTGTGTGGAGGTGAATAGAGGAAAGCCATTGAAATATAGTCCTCTTTTTCACCTTTAAATATTGGCCTTCCAATCACCTGCTTGTAGTGTCCATCACTCCACATCTGAAACAATTGGTAGATTACATCATATTAAACATTTACAAACTCCCTGCGATTAATTTGTACTAACCTCAGAAGGTCAACCACAAAAGTTAACTTCTACCCTTACACAAAAACTTATCAATGTTTGGTAAATTAAGTTCATTTTCTTTGTTTCAATAATGTGCAGAAACAAAACATTGAGAGATATGAAAGTGCAAATGAACCTGAGTTTGGTCTCCAGCGGCGATTACAAGGGCTCCTTTTTCTGGGAAGAAAGAGAGGCAACCTTTCTTAGAGTAAACCTGAAACTCAGAAGAGCCGTCACATAGATGCAAGCACAAGCAATGAGAGTTTTGGTTTCCCCTAATCACCATCCTAATCACATCGTACTTCAAAGAGTTACCACATTGTCCTGACATGTTTTCTGAGCAGTGCTTATAAACACAACAAACTGTCCCACGTTCATGCCCACCAATCATGTCCACAGAGTTTGCAATTTTTTGGGAAGAATCTTCGAATATCACTTGCAAAATTTTCTCTGCCACCTTCTCTATCCTGGCCACAAGATTCTCCATCTTCTTACTGAATATTCATGGAATATATATAGCAGTGAAATACCTTGCAAATTAGTAAATAGCAACTGAAATGAAATGCATGCTAAATTAATTAATTAGTTACTTGAAATTGGAATATTCGGTTGGCAAAAGACGCTGCATTCTGAGGTTGAACTCCTTATCTCTTCCCCACACGAACTCATCATCTTCCTCGAAACCCCACGGACTCTCCGCGGACCTCGTCGCGCCGCCTCGCTTCTCCGCCGGCACCTGGAAAATTGCGATGGAAGCTTCCGCCGGCGACGCGATCACGTCCAGTGGAATCCCGTGGTTGAGCAGCTGAAAGCACCCGACAGCAGTGAAAGAGTCCGAAATGACGTGACGAAGAGCGTGGTCGGAACATAAGGAGCGAAAGTCAACCTTTGGAAGCGGGTTTTGGTGGTGGTTGTTAGTGTTTGGGAGACGGAGAGAGGTCTCCAAGAATCGGCGGAAAACGTCGTCGTTGGAGAGCGACGACGTTCGCCTGGCGGAGGCCACCGGAGATGGCGGCGGCGCACGGAAATCCATTGAAGTCCGAACAACTTTTTCTATTCAGTGTTCATTCATTGCAGTTGGATTGCAGTTTTTTTTATTAAAAGAAGAGAAATAACAGTGAAGCACCATTCCTCTCCATAATCACCGTGTCCCACCTTACACTTTACACCATCATAAACACATTTTCTTCACTTTAAATAAACTTTAATCTCAGTTTAATTATACTTTAATTAGATTCAATCTCAGTTTAATATAAAGTTAGAATTGAAAATATCATTGTTTCTATTGCTTTGGCCCTCTGCTTTTTTTTTATTTTAATTTATGTACTTACTTTAACACAAAATCTGATATTTTTGTCTAAAAGCACATCTTAAAAAGAATAATAAACTTACCAAAAAAAATTACATTGACTCGTCTTAATAAGATTTGCATCGAATTCTTAACAACTATCCGGCAAAATTACATAGTATTCTTTTTTAAGTTATTACTCCCTTAATTCAATAGTTTTGCATTTCTATCTATGAACAAATGATTTTAGTGTTTATTTTTTTTCTTTGATAAATCTCTTCATACTTAGTTTATAAACTAAAAGAAGTTTAAAGTTTTTCTTTTTCCATAACTGTATTATCTTAAACAAACGCATATGAAATAAGTTTGAGACTAAATTCTTTCAAGGTATCATAGAAAGATATGAATGTTTGAAAGGGCTAAGAGATAAATGCAAGAAGCGGAGGGTGGTAATTTTCTTAGAATGAGGGGCTTGAATAGCATATTGGGGAGTGGAAATAGCAGCTGTCAGAAAATCCTCGTGGAAATTGAATAGCCCAAACAAAAACGTGGTGAGAACATGCAATTGTTTCAGATGTAATCGGCCCAATTTATTAAGCTCAACTTTGTACTTCGAAACTGAAGATTAGCCCCAAGAAACAATGGGTATGCCCAAAGTGTCATAACCAAGTTTTAATTTGACGCACACAAGAAACAAACACACAGAAAAGTATATGCTGTGCAATAGGTTTTATTTCAAACCATAACTTTGATTTTGGAGGAAAAAAATGTGGAACTTTTGACTAAATGGTTGTGGAGAATTATGAAATGGAAGGTGGAAGTTGAATGTTGTTAGTCATAAGTTGGAAAACCATGCCTGCTTACTTTAGCTTCTCCATCATTCCACTCACCACTTTTACGTCAAATTACTTCCACGGGTGAAGAATGTTATTATTAAAACAATTTATTGTATTCTCATATAAAAAATGACATTCTAATAGTCATATAAAAAAATCCTTGGCACCCAAACTTACTAATCAATCATATCTATGAACACTTACTCTTCCTTCACAGTTTTTATCCACCCTGAGTTTTCAATCTTCATAACCATGATACCAGCTACTTTGTATGCACCATTGCTCCACCCTATAATAAATTGATTTCGTATTATATTTGTCTTTTTTGAAAATGAAAAAAAAAATACTACAAGAAGGTTTCTGTGTTGGTCAAATGATCAATTAATAAGACATCATTATACAAATAAGACATCCAACCACACAAATCAGATCAGATTGATGAAAGAGCTTCTAGAAGGAAAGCAAACATTCAGAATGATACATGCATCCCTTATTTATCTACTTAAAAAAAATCCACCCAAAAAAATTATCCACTTAGCTAGGAATTAGAATATAACTGGAAAATTAATTAATATCACGTGAAATTCTAATATCTAAATAAATATTTTTTAAGAAGAGAATATAAATTTAAGTTGGAGTATTATTTTTATTGAGGTAAAATGTTTTTCGTAATTGTCATATATTTTATTGAATGATGAAGTTGTCATATATATGAAATGCATATGTTGTGTGCCTGCATATCTGCATATGGGCGTAAAAGACAGATGAAAGCGCGTGAGTGATGAATAATTTGTAGAACTGCCAAATGAATGTCACAGCGTAATACATATTAAAATAAAATTTACACTATCAATGGTTGCTTTTGATTGACACGGTCTAAAGATGGAGGAAACCAAGTCAATTCTCAGAAATGAAACAGCTATTTTTTCCTTTCCATATTTTTTTTTTTTCATTTTGAAGAATAAAACACAAGTTAAAGGTGTAACAAACTAGGTTGATATCTTAAAATGATTAATCCAAATTTATTTTGATTAGGCCAATTAGAATGTATTGGGTTAGTAAGTTCTGAACTTCATTAGCTCGACCTACCTATATGTTATATTAAAATTAAAAAAATGTTGATATTATTGAAACATCTATTTTTTTATCATGAGTGAATTTAAATAGTTGAACTTATATTTTAATCACTTAACCCAACCATTCAATTCAAAACAATTTAATTAAAATTGGATTTGATGTATGAAGAGTTCTCTACGTATAATAATATAAATATTTATTAACACTCATCAATGTTGTCTTTATTTTTCTTTTATTATATCATATGTTTATGTCTTTAGATTCCAATTAGTAAATAATTTGATAAATTAAGCAAAGTTTACGAGTGATTGTAAATTTTTTAAAATACATATTCCATTCATATAGATATAGATAAAAAGATAAAAAAAAAAGGAACATATGCCAATTAGTAATAGTCTTTCTGATACTTTCTTTTAGAAACAACATTAATTACGTTGGTAAACTTAGTGAAGTTCAATGTCTTTGTCGGGTAACTAGAGGTCTCTTCCTAAAGAAAAACAACATAAGCATAAAATTTGTTAGGATGCATTTATGCAAGTAAAGTAATGTAATAGTGTATACGTAATGCTTTGAGAAAACAAAAAAAAAGAAAGAAAGAGAGAATAAAACCAAATGAATATCAAGAAGATAATAGCAATAACTTTTACTATTTATAATATAAAAACAATTATCAATTTTGTTCTCACTTTTCAAAATTTATTAAAATTATACTTGATAGTTTTTCTTTTTGATCATAGACAAATATCTTTTTCTTAATTTCTTAATTTTTTGATGAATCAAGGCATGATAAAGTAATATTAAAATATAAATGATAAATATTAGATATAATTTCTTTAAATTTTATCGTTTAGGTGCAGGCATGCAAACTTACCTTAGATATTTTTTAGTATTGTTTAAATAAAATGATTAAATATCATAAAAAGGATATCTAAATTTCGTAATAGTGTATACGAATAATATCATTATATGTTATCCCCAAATTCATGCTTTTCTTAACCAAAACAGGTGTTAAAATAATCTTAAGTAAAAAAAAAGAGTATTTATGAATTATATACCTCAAAAACATTTCAGTGTTTAGGTTTGATTTTAATATATTTTTTTCTTTTTTATATTGGGTTTAGTTTGCAGAGAAAATTTGAAAACTACATAACAACTTAGTCAAACTTTAAGTTTCGTAAAGATGAACTCAAACTTCATTGTAAATAATTTTCTATTACATAAAAAAATGTTAAGTGACACAAGGTAGTGAATGTTTCAGAAGAAATATCTTATATATAAAATATTCAGTTTAGAGAACTAATCCAATTTATTTTTCTGACCTAGTCCTCAAATGCCATTCTTAAACAAATGATAAAGGAGGAGAAAATCGTTGGCTGCATTACTATTATCTTCATAATTTTTTTATACAACGTTTTCTTATCTAATGCGAGGTTGATCTGAATAATCCCTCTATATTTTATTCTTAGTATTATGATAATTGACTTAGTTGTGAGTCAAAGTTTAATCATTCAGCTTTATTTATTTATTTATTATTTTATAAGTATAACTACTTAGCAATACTAACTTCATAAAACCAGGTTCCAATGCTTTTAATTTTCCAATTTTTCTTCTCGCTTATAAAAAAACGAGTATATTTTATTCTCTTTAGGTTGGACATGCAATCCATTAATTCAATATTACTCCTACTTTACCAACTTTATGAACATGACTGATACTGAATCAGCGAGATTTCTTTATAAAAAGAACGTTGATTATATAATAATCTTACACTTTTTTTCTAAGTTGGTTGCTCTAACTTTTTATTTTATTTTCATTTCAAAGACAAACTAACATTATAATATTTAAGTTCATTAATAATGCGATTAAATATTATGCATTAATAGACAAATATTTTGATAAATTTTTATCATGTTTTTATGGTATAAGTATTTTAGTTAGAAAAATAATACTTAGACACCTTTAAAAAAAATACCATTTTACAACTCATTTGAATTATATAATATATATATTGGCCCTTTAAATAAATAAATAAATAAATATTAAATATGAAGTTGTTGTCTTTTTATTGGTAGGTCCCCTGTATCACCAAATGATAGTTAGTATTTTAACTTACAAAGTACTCCTACGTCATTAATTGGAAGAATATTTTCTACATATTTTTCATGATAACTCATTTTCCAGACAATAACTGAGTGTAGAGATATTGTTCATTGTTCAACGTTCATGTTTGAATGAACCCTGTTTCTAATTGCATTTAGCACACTACACACGTATATAACAAACATTTAATTAATTGTTTATTCATCAAGTGTTTCATTTGAATAGAGGATCAGACTGACGACAATTCTGCCACCAAACCAATCTCTCTCTTGCGTTCTCTCTCTCATTATCATATATACATAATATAGCTTCCAACATTAGACCATACACAGAAAGCCTGTTCACTTTAGTGGTTTATCAATTCCAAATCTTCTCTCATGAGTGGAAAACATGTAGAGGAGAGAAAGAAAATATGAGGGAAAGATATGCACAAAATAGTAACATAGGACTAAAAATATGAAGGGGTCACTGGTAACCTTTTAATTTCAACCTTTCTTTGCTGGGCAGAGAATTTGCAGTTCTACAATCCAATACATCAAGTAAGTACTATTTGCACTTGATAGTTCCCCAATGGTTTATGTTTGATTAATTTGAAATACAGAACAAGAAATTTAATTAGTGATATGAAGCAAACTAGTACATATTTTCATCTTTTTTTATGTTCTTTTTTTTTTTCATGTTAGATTAGTGGTGTGCTTGGTTGCACGTTTAGAACGTGGTTTTTCTGAGTTTTAGATGTGATTTGAAGAAGTTATGGTTGTTGGTTTCTGGTCTCAAACATGATATAGAAA